>Ga0105162_1000016_pt1 | contig 136695 bp, 127 predicted proteins | sample JNZ201metaG_FD_81532 | JGI IMG/M metagenome (GOLD analysis project Ga0105162, IMG submission 81532) | Hot spring microbial communities from Jinze hot spring, China to study Microbial Dark Matter (Phase II) - JNZ 20120812A | ecosystem: Environmental > Aquatic > Thermal springs > Hot (42-90C) >...
GCGGAAGAGTAAAACTAGTAGTCTGGGGTTCTAAAGCAGGATCACTAAACGTAGGAGACACCATATCCATTAAAAATGCTTGGGTAACACAATTCAAAGGAGAAGTACAACTAAATGCTGGCAAAAATACAACTATAGATAAATTAGCAGATGAAGATCTTCCTCAAGCCAACGAAATACCTGAGGCTATGCCTAAGGCTGAAGGAGGATACCAACCTGCGAGGAGGGCTCCGCCAAGAAGAGGTAGAGGACGAGGAAGAAGATCATGGTGAGAGGATATGGAGGAAACTTCACCGAGAGTTAGATGGAATGAAACCTATAGGAAGAAAGGTGTTGAGTTCGGTGTTGAAGGAGGTGAATTCTTAGTAGCTGCAGATGAAGAAAAAGTTTATGCTTTAGCTCCTGTAGTATACTATGTATGGAGTAAGTGTGATGGAGAAACAACTGTTGGCTCTATAGTCGAAGAACTAGGAGAATATGTAGAAGATGCAGGTGAAGATGTTGTATACAATGCTGTTGTTGATATTATAGATAGGCTTATGGAGGTGGGTTTACTCGAAAAAACGTAGTATCCCTTATTTTTGATTTAAATTGTGTAGAGTATTTTTAACTATGCTATTGTACTTTGGTAGAGAATTTTCCTAAGGATCCCGGAGAGAGCTCCTCAAGAGCTTCAATATACTTCTAAATATTGATTCTTTAGTTTTAGCTCGGCTTAGAAGAAATCTATTTCATCAACGTAACATTTAATTAAATAGTTATAAGCGTCAATAAACCTCGGGAAATTTGCTGATGATACATAATATCTGAAAAACATAGAACTCCATCTTAATACTTTTTTAAATTATAAACTTTGCCAATGATAATATACGATGACAGTTTCTCTTTGTAAATCTTTCTATGCTAGCTCTAATACTACATGTAACTTCTTCGATTAGTTCTTGTACACATAAGCTTATTACAACTCAACAAATTCATGGCATAATTTTACAGCATTTTCCTTTGTACCATATCAAGGGATGTTCATCTGTCCCCCTGTAAGCTTTAACAACTTCGCCTATAACTACTATGTGATCCCCTGTGGGAAACTCGACATGAAGCTTACATTCAAGGGCTATAAAGGATTCGGGTATTATAGGTGCTGTAACAACTTGAGCTCTAACAGGCTGTATACCGGCTTTAGCAAATTTATCTATATGTTTACCGCTTAAAGTTCCGAATATCTCTATAGCTATTTTCTCATGTTTCTTAGCAACAACGTTTATTGCAAATGCTTTGTACTCCTTTATTAGCTGGTAAGTATATCTTGAAGATGCCATCAATACAGCTACAAGAGGTGGATTCCAGGAAACCCTTGAAAACCATGCAGCTGTCATACCACCCCTCTTACTTGAGTTCTCGGGATCGCCAGCTGTAACTATAACTAATGGATGGGGTACTGCGTCCAATGCCTTGAACAAGTCTATTTCCTCCACAAACCCTCAACCATTGTTTAGTCCTATTTGAACCCAAATAAATATCTTGTTGAACCTTATCTTGTTGAAATAGCTATAAATTGTTAATCTACAAGTCCTAACTTCTCTGCTCCCTTCTTTGCTTCTCTCGTCATTAGGAGCCCTACAATAAGGATAGCTAAAGTAAGTAATGCGGCTACAATAATTAATAGTTGTGCAAGAGATGGTGCCCCGAATCCAAAGCATATTGGTATAAATAGGATAACTATACAACCACCTCCACCAATATCGATGCTCTCGACTTTACCGCTGAAAATAATATTGATAAAAGGTAATAGTAAAGCTACGAGCATAACTACGAAGCCCAAGGTTATAAGCATAAATCCAAGCTTCATCAAGTTCACTTCTACTCACCGCAACAACCAATTTAATGTACCATAAAAGGTGCTATCTTCGATGTGAGAAGGAATAATGCTATAGCGAGCGTAGTAAGTATTATCGCCAATATTATTAGCAGTTTAGAAATTCTCTGGTTAGTCCCTATAACGATAGGTAGAGGACCTATAACTATAACACCCCCACCTTCTACATGTCTTTCTTCACTTCTTAGAGATCCTAAAAACACTAGGAGAAAACCTACAATCATGATAATAATTCCTACAACCATTAATAATACGGAAATGATTACAATATTTAATAACATTGTGATTACACCTCATCAGATAATTTTAATTAGACAGCATATAAAGCTTAAGAAATAAATAACATAGAATCTACATGTTATAACTTATTACCTCTGTACCCACAACTCTCGATCTGGAGGGGAAATATATGGTAGAGGAATTTATAAATACGTTGATTAGTGTAGGTAAACAAATAATTGCTGCCATTCCTACTGTGCTATATGCTGTAATAATTGTTCTAGTAGGTTATCTCATAGCCGTTGGAGTTAAGGTTAGTGTCAAGTTCTTATTCGATAAAGTTTTAGGCAGATTTTTCGAAAAAACAGTAGTTGGTCAAAGACTTAAGGAGGCAGAGGTTGATCTAGGGGGAATAATAGGTACATTAGTATTTGCTCTAATCATATTACTTTCAATTATGATTGCAATTAGCGCACTTAACATACCTGGCGGGATATTCATTATAGAGATCATACGCATTATAATTAATGTTATTGGAGGGCTACTTGTAATATCTATAGGTGTACCTTTAGCAGTTCTTGGAGCTGAATACCTTGCAAAACTAATAGCTATACCAGTCAAAGATAAACATGAAACATTTCAAAGTATTGTATCAATGGTATTATCTGTGCTATTAATAATGTTTATTTTTGGTATCGCTTTAGCAATAATGCTGGGCTCCATAATATTATTACAGATGCTGTCTGCGGCTTTACCAGCGGGAGTTATGGCCGGTGTAATTATTGTTATCGGCTATATGATAGGAGATATAGTTGGTAGATTTATTATGGATGTTATTGAACGTTTAACTAAACCAGTAGGGGAAACAGATATTGGTAAAGCTTTGAAAACAACAGGAATAGATTTACCAATACTTATTAGCAACATCGTTAAAGCAACAATAATAGTCTTAGCCATAGTAGTTGGCCTTGGAATGTTGGGTACTGTAGGAATAGTAAGCGACATTCTTGCCATGGTCTCCTCGTATCTGCCACGAATACTTGGGGCAGTAATTCTCCTAACGCTCGGACTAATTCTTGTATTGATGTTATCGAAGTATATAGGTAAGATGTTTAGAGCGATCACCAAGGAGAAATACGAGCCTCTTGCAACATTATTTGAGAATTTAATAGCTCTTGGTTTAATAGCAGCATTTATAGCAATAGCCTTAAACATACTCGGTCTTCTAGGGGGGTTTGTATATGCAATAATAATAGGAGCTATCGTGATATCCATAGGCATAATGATGGCTGAAACCATGACCAAGCTATTATCAGGTGTTCATACTACGCTTGATAAATTAATACCTGTAGTAGGGTCTATAGTAACACTTATCTTTGCATATGTTGGTGCATCAGCTATATTAGCAGAAATACCTGGTTTAACCGAAGTTCTAAAGACTATAGGATGGGGTATAGCTATAGCCTTCGCAATAATGTTGGCACCAGTAGTATTTTACTTTATAAGAATAGCGTGGAAAGAAGCTGAATCGGTGAAGTAGATCTATCCTAATATTTTATTTTTAGCATAAAGCGATACAGCTGAGTATTAAGCTCTATAACCCTATATAAACTTTAATTTATTTACAGAAGCTAGACATAAAATGTTTATTTCGGGCAAATTATAATTTAGATATCGAATATTAAATATCAGTTAGTAAAGGTTATAATTATGATGAAACATCGTTGATTTTCATGGTATTTAAGAATAAACTGTGCACATACTGTATACACTATGCTGTATTAATACTGAGATGATAAACATGATCTACAAAGACTATGACTATCTTCTATAGTGTACAGTAAAAATTAATTTGTTGAGATCTGAGGTAGGTTCTATAAATTTAAGAATGTTAGTGGTATATGTGTATTTCTAGGAGACGATGATAGATGTTAAGTTTATCAATGTAAACCACTAGGTTGCAGTATCTATTCCTTAATATTTGATGAAAGAGATGGACCTATACTTGATCCCGAATGTTCTCTTAGTAAAAATAGTTCAATTAAATGCGGTGAAATAACCAAAGGGTTGAGTCTCCTTAAAAAATTGATGAATATTATGGAAAAGAATAAAAGATTAAAATTAATTGGCACATATTTAATCGCGGTGTCAAGAAGTTAAATTAACTTCCACCGGAATAATAACATCAAGTGGGTTCTCCAGGTATACTAAGGCCCTACAAAGTTACCCTCGCCTATTATGTAAATCTTTATAAATTTTAGTACAAACTAAATCTTGGTACCATATAATTTATACAATGTTGCTCATGCTTCAATCATATGTAATATAATAAACACCCACCTATCAATATTTTTAGGCAAGAAATGGTGGGCCCGCGGGGATTTGAACCCCGGACCTCCGCCTCGTCAGGGCGGCGTCCTACCAGGCTAGACGACGGGCCCACTAGTGTGTATATGGATAACCTGGTGAATATAATTTTTATGCTTATATTATCTACATAGAACAGTTTCTATTTTATTTTGAACGTTTAACTTAGTATTGATGCATAAAGTTCTATTAACTCGATTATAGTTGTAATATTTAGCCGTTTTTTAAATATGAATTCTCTTTTCTTTAGAGGTATTACGCTAACTATTTTATTTAATGCTGGATCGAGTTTTTGATTTGGGGATACCTTAAACAATAGAAGGTTTTGGTTAAGGGGTATTTTGAGCAATAATTTTATGTTTTGTTCAATCCATTTCTCATCTATATTTTTACTAACAAATATTCTGTCAATGTCTGTACTAATATTACCTAAGATTTTTCGAATTAATTCTTTAAGTTGCTTTATATCAATGCACTCATAATAACCTATGTTAGGTGCATAGAGAATGTATTTGCTTACATCCACTATAATAAATTTCATCATGTTTTTTGACAATTTAGATAAAACTTTATTTAAATACATATATACATGGGTTATTTCTACACAATTTTCTTGTGTTTTCACAAAGTACATCCCATGTTAACGATTTATTTCCAGCAACCAGTTGAGAATATAGTTAGCACAAAACATATTTATGTTTTATTTCTAGTTAGGTTAAGAGTCTTATCTAAAGATATAAGCTTAGGTTAAGTTAAATGTTGCGGTGGTAAAGTGAAATTAAATGAAGAAGGGCTTGGTAAGTATAGAGCTTATGTTCTTTACGGAAAAAATGTTGAGAATATACTACAAAGGATAATAACTTTTGTAGGAGGTTGTAAAAATGTAGTTGCTGATGTTATACTAGGAGAATTCTTAAGGAGATTATGCTCAGAGGACTATACATCTGTTGAGCTAAAGGATTACCGTGACGTTGATAAGGTTATTTCCTTGATAGAAGAAGGTAAAGCAATTGCATTTTTTGTTGAATCTCCTAGGAATGATGTGTATGCTATTGCGCTTATACCTGTCGATGAACATAACAAAGCTGTCGTAGGATGATGTTTATGCCTACGATTGGGTTTAGAATAGATAGTATAAGAGCTGAAAGATATAGCTTTGAACCAATACCGCAACTAAATATCAATATGAACTTAGTGCTAGGCAGACCAGCTAAAAAAGACAGCAACTATATGGTGGAATTCGTTATTAGGATTGATTGCTCCCCACCTATAGCGACCATGGATGTTAAAGGTGCTGTATTTATATCACCTTTGAATGTTGAAGAAGCTAAGAAGATAGACGAGGATCTTTCTAAACCTTCGCCACCTCAGCCAATTGTAAATATGGTATTCAGTTATACGCTCCCTATAATAACCTTTCTCTCCCGAGAACTTGGCTTACCTCCACCTATACAGATAGCAGTACCTTTTACAGGTAAAAGCTCCGAAGGTACATATGAATATCATATGTAATTAACTTAAAGTTTTCATATTTTCTTAATATCATCAGCAAAACAGAGTGCGAGGGATACGTGCTCTGGCCCTGATAAATGGATTAAAGTATCTTTAAAATCCATAGACTATACAAAGGTAAAATAGAGGTTTTACCCAAAATACCTATAGAGAGCTTAGACAATTTTTCTATCTGGTATACACCAGGAGTTGCTCTTCTAGCTAAAGTTATTGCGGATAGTATGCTGAAGAATCCGGATGTTTCATACGAATATACCTATGAGTGGAATTTAGTGGTCATAGCTTCAGATGAGTCTAGGGTTCTAGGTCTGGGGGATATAGGCCCTGAGGTAGCTCTACCCGTAATGGGGAAAAGCACTGTTATTTAAATTTGGAATCGGTGTAGACGCTATACCTATATAGTTCTACGCGAGAAAGATCCTAATAAACTTGTTTGTATAGTTAAAGCTCTGGAGCCTAACTTCGGAGGAATAAATTTAGAGGATATAGAGAGCCCTAAATGCTTTTACCTATTTGAGAAACTTCAAAAAATAGCTAGATATACTTGTGTGGCACGACGATCAACAAGGAACTGCGCTAGTAACAATAGTAGCATTGATAAACGCTTTGAAGGTTGTAGATAAGAAACCCCAATACACCAAATTAGTTCTTGTAGATGCAACTAATATAGCCGCATAACGATACCTTAATCTCCTTGGTTTCAACCCTAGAAACATAGTTATGGTGTATTCTAAAGGTGTTTTACACCCATATAGAGATAACATGGGGGCTAAGAAAATTAAATCCATGGAAGTACCAAGTAGCTGTAAAGACAAACCCAGATGTTACGAAGTGGTACCGAGGAAGCTATGAAGGGGGCTGATGTTATTATAGCCATGAGTAGACCAGGACCTGGTATAATAAATAAGAATTGGATTAAAGAAATGAATAAAGACGCCGTTATATTTACATGTGCTAACCCTATTCCAGAGATATGGCCTTGGGAAACTAAAGAAGCTGGGGCAAAAATTGTTGCAACGGGTAGAAGTGATTTCCCTAACCAAGTAAATAACTGTTTAGCTTTCCATCGGTCTTCAGAGGAACCTTGAGCGTAATAGCGAAAAAAAAATGGTTGACAAGATGTTTATTGCAGCCGCAGAAGCTATTGCAAAATACGCAGAGGAAACAGGTCTTAGCAATGATAGAATTGTTACATCCATTAACGAGGTAGAGGTATTCATAAGGGAAGCTCTAAGCGTTGCAGAAAAAGCAATTGAGCTAGAGTACGCAGGAAGGAAAATATCAAAAACAGAGCTTGAAAAGGAGATTAGGGAGCTTATAGAGAGACCTAAAAACATACCTAATAAGGACTGCTATGAATGCAGGACTCATAAATAGGTCTCCTTTAGCCTAGATTATATAAATACAATTAAGTGTTCTCCAGACAAAATTGTGCCTAGATATATGTTCGTTATAATTTTAAACACTGCAACATCGAGATTTGTATATTAGATAGGTGTGCTGAAATATGAGTAAAGCGATTTTTGGTATTGAAGCACTAGATAAGATGATAAGCGATGCCCTAAGATTCCCTTCATTAGTTGTTGTAGCTGGTCATCCTGGTGCTGGTAAAACTACTCTTGCTTCGTCCATATGCTACGCTAACGCATTAAAAAATCTTAAATGCTTGTACCTATCATTCCAAGAAGATAAAGAAAAACTATTCAAAAACATGAAGAACCTTGGCATAGACCTAGAATACACAGAAAAACGCGGAACTCTAATCTTTATTAAATTCCCGGTGGTTCTATCTATCGATTCGCTGATGAATGAGTTATCGAAACTCATAACATCTTTTAATCCTAGGATTGTTATTGTGGATTCTATCAATGTTTTGCTAGCCTCTGTTGATAAAGACGAGGTAAAACGTGCTTGGTTGCAGAATTATTTTTATGAGCTTTCTAAACAGGTTAGTGGCGTTGTTGTTCTTGTATCCGAGCTACCGTTCGGAGAAGAAAGACTCCAATTAGGAGCAATAGAATTCATAGCCGATGCCATACTTATACTCAAACATAGAATTGAAGATGGTAAACTAGTTAGGATTATGGAAATAAGAAAAATTCGTGGAGCTCCGGTAACCCTAGCAGAAATACCCTTTGTTATAACCCCTAGATCCGGGTTAAAAGCGCATCTTCCTCTAATATTAGAGGAGATACCAGAAGAAGGAGAGCCCATAACCAATCCGTGCAAAATCTTAGATACAGCTATTGGAAGATTACAGAAGGGACATACTATGCATATACTATACCCTGTTGGAGCAAGACCACCTGAGGCATTTATTGTACCAATAAGTTACGCATTGATAAATAGAGCAAAAATTCTTCTAATTAGCTTTAGAGCTTCACCTAAAACATTGAGAACAACAATAATTAAAAGTTTCGAAACAACAGGGTTTAAAGAAGAATACATTGAGAAGTTCCTAGATGAGTATGCTATATTCAAAAGTTTTAATCCATTTGCATTATCTAGTTCGGAACTTATTTCCCAACTTATTGAGGTTATCGATAATACTAACCCAGATGTAGTTGTACTACATGCCTTCGATATATTTGCCATAGCTTATAGACCTAGGCATTTCCCTGTAATTTATAACGTGATAAACTATTTGAAGAGTAAAAACATATTAACCATAATATTGTCCATTAAAGCCAATGAGAATATTATTCTATCCCTTATAAGATTATCTGACGCCATTATAGTGTTTAAGTTCAAGTACAGAAACGGTAAATTAGTAAAGACTGTGCACATGTGGAAAAGAGAAAGAAACCCATATATAGTATCGGAAGCAGAATTAAAGAATTGTATAGAAGATTTAATCAACATCACACTAAAGCAAACTCAGCAATATTGATAAATAAGGGATTTAATTAAAAATTAATTATAGGCGGTTTAAACATGTAGCACGTTAATGACTTATGCAAGCGTGTTTTAACATGAATCTAAGAGAAGGACTTGTTAAAATCTTGGTGAATTTTATAAGAATTGTTGAGACCTCGCTCCCTTTAGATATTGTTAGAGCTATAGAAGGTTTGGTAAACGCAGAGGAGGGGATAACCAAGGAGATAGCGACTGCTATGCTTAGAAATATAGAGGTAGCTAAGAAGTTCTCAGTACCTATATGCCAGGATACTGGGGTTCTTATGTTCTTTGCCAAAGTTGGCTTAAGAAACTCATTCATTTACTTTCTAGGTAAATCATTGATCGAAGCCGTAGAGGTAGCTACCAAGGAAATTCCCTTAAGACCTAATGCTGTTAATCCATTTACTAATGTTAACAGCGGTATCAATATAGGTAGGTATATTCCTTGGATAGAGTACGAAGTCGACGAGTGTTCGGATGTAATTGATTTATGGCTTTACATTGCTGGAGGTGGTAGTAGTTATGCTGGAGAAGCAAAAGTTCTGAACCCAGTTAATTGGAGAGAACAACTCATTAATTTTGTTGTCGAGAAAACTCTTAAGTATGGAGTAAATGCTTGTCCACCTCTGCTAGTTGGGATAGGTATTGGTCCAACTATAGAGATCGCATCAATTCTATCCAAGAAAGCTCTTCTTAGGAATTTAGGTAAAAGGCATGAGGAAGAGCATATAGCAATACTAGAGAATGAGTTAAGAGATAAACTTAACTCCTTTGGCCTAGGACCACAGGGACTAAAAGGCAGGGTTTTGGTGATGGACGTGTTCATTGAGTATTCATATAGGCATCCAGCAACTTGTGCTGTAGCTATATCGTTTGGATGCTGGGTACATAGAAAAGGCCTCCTCAAGCTTTATCCCGATCTAAGCTATGAAATTCCTACACATGGTATAGAGAGGACACGATATGACTAAGATTTACCATGTTAGATCACCCTTTGACGTATCCTTGGATTTCCTAGAGGTAGGGGATATAGCCTACCTCTCAGGTTTGTTAGTAACCGCTCGTGATCAAGTACATAAAAAGATTGTCTTGGATAATATGAAACCTCCCATAAACTTGAGAAACCTTGCTTTATGGCATGCAGGGCCTGTTGTTCATAGAAGGAATAGTGAATGGATCGTAGTATCTATTGGTTCTACAACTAGCACTAGAATGGAAAATATTGAGGCAGAGTTTATTGAGAAAACGGGTGTTAAAATGATAATAGGTAAAGGCTTTATGAGGGAGAAAACCATTAGCGCCTGCAGAAAACACAGTTGTGTTGTAGCTCTATACCCAGGGGGGTTAGGCGCATTAGGAGCTAAAGCCGTTAGAAAAGTTTTAGCTGTTTACTGGCTCGAGGAACTAGGTATACCGGAAGCGCTATGGGTTCTAGAAGTAGAGAATCTGGGTCCACTAATCATAACAATAGATGCTCATGGACACAGTATGAAAGATCAAGTTATTCTCTGACTAAACAAACAATAAAATTGAAAACTTTATTATTCCTCTTTATTAGTATGTATATAGCTGTGGTGGTTAATCTTATGATAAGTCTATGGGAGATACTCAAAATAGTTACTATATCATTTATTTTACTGTTCTTACCTTTACATCATATCACATGTTTTTCTCAAGAATCATCACCTAGTGTTGTAGTAGGCATTGATTCTAACGGTTTAGTGAATGTAAATGTTAAACTTAGCCTAAACGAAGGATTGCATGAAATTATTTTACCTGTAGAACCAATACCAATAACTATAGCCGTTGTAGGTGATGACAAAGATTTGCCGCTAATATACGAAGAAGGGCGCCTTTACATATATCTGGACAAACCCTTGAATATAAATATCAACTATATCGCAAACATCACCATAGAAAACAACGTATTCTACCTCAATATAAAAACTCCTGATGTTATTGAACTTAGAATTAGTAAAGAGGTGATATTACTTTCATGGCCTGAAGAAAATGTCGTAGATATAGGCTTTGCTCAAGGAATCCTTACCCTATGGATTAAAGGGCCTATAACAATAAATTACGCGATAAAATTATCTACAACACAAACATCTAAAACGATAACCACGTCCACATCTCCACCACCTTCCACGACAGCTATTAACACATACGAATCGCCCACTTTGGCAACATCTACGGCTACCCCCACATTCACTAATGGACTTTCAAAATCAATGAATTTGATTATCATTGCGATCATCGCAGCGAGCGTAAGCTGCGTTGTTGTATTCTATACTTTATTTATAAAGAAAAGAAAGGTGGGGCAAAGTTCTATTCTCGATACGCTTGGTGAGGTAGATATAGCTATCATAAAGTCACTAGAGGCTAGAGGTGGTTCAGCTTTTCAAACAGAACTTCAGAACGATATAAATGTTCCTAAAACAACATTATGGAGACACATTAAAAAACTTGAGAAGCTCGGTATAGTCAAGATTGAGAAAATAGGTTTACAGAACAAAGTTGTTCTTACCAAGAAAATTAAGCTAACGTAATCTATCTCGATCTAGGCTATTGTATGGAGGTACAAAATGGTTCTTTCTTCCTCAAAGCTACAACCCCTTATTTTTCACCCCAACGTTGCTTTTTGATAAATTTATCAAGTTTAACTTCTTTAAGTAATTTCTTCAATAGATAGGATTTCTCTATCCATACTTTTGACTTTAGAGCACTATGTTTATCCAATATGTTCAATGCTTCACTAATACTGCTCACAGCAATTGGATTTTCACTATACATAGCTCTTAGTTGTTCCCGTACGAACCATACACCTATTGGAATATCGAATCCTGGATAGATCTCCCTAAGGACTATGGCCATAGCCTGTCGCCTAATTCTTAAGAGATATTCAGTTGTTGCGAGTCTGGCTGCGTAGTAGCACCCGCCTATCGACGCGTAGGTTTCTCTTTTCGCTGTATAGAGCTCATAATCGCCTTCTATAGCAACTTCGTCGCCGCTGATATTCCATGTTGAGCCGGGAAACCAAGCCTCCATCCATTCAAAGCACCACTTACCTGGGATGAGTATGGCTATGAATAAGTTTTTGTGTACAGATCTTATGAATACCTTGACTTCGTCAAGCTCTTTTAATTCTTTAATGTGTTCCTCGACTAAGTACTTCGATATAGCATCGTCTACAGCTGTTATAGCCCACCTGGTAGGAACAAATCTTCTGAACTTCTTCCTACCTACAGCACCTACACTAAGCAGTTTCTGTATGTATGAAACAGGTATCCCGCTTCTATAGAGCTCAACAATAGCTGTTAATGCTTTAGCATCTATATCGCTATAAAATTTCTCGATAGCACTATGCGAAGCTGTTGAACCTACTATTCTTAAGCTTACAAGATTTGCCCTAGGACCCATAGGAGGTTCATATTCTGAAAATAGGACTCCCTTAGGAGGTTTATCAAATATCATCTCTATATCTGTTGGTTTAACATTTAAAACAAGTTCATGAATAGCTTGAGCAATTCTAGAATCCACATCTGTTATAGCATGCTTTGTTCTACCAAGAACCAAAGTAGTCCTAAATTCGACAACCTTTTCGATGGGTAGATTTCCCCAATTCTCCGGAAGATCATATAATGATGTATTACCTTGTTCAGGTGGTGCCATGGGTCCTACATAGACGTAGGGGTAGCCATAGCGTCCTACGAAAACAGCTGGAGGACTAGACCCAAAAAAGTTTTTCGCTTCAAGAAGCCCCTTGGTTTTAACCCATATATGAACCCTGGTTGTTATTGGGCAATAAGCTTTTCCGCAAAGATTTCTACCTCCTCTGCAGAGGATACAGATTTTAGGATCTATAGTCATATCTTTACCTCATAGATGTCGACATAACTCTTTTTGGCTTTACAAGTAAGATACGTTGTTATAGGCTCTATAAACTCTGCCTCTCCGAGATAATATAAAGAGTTGAGTTAATCGTGAGCTATAGGTATATATCTAGCCCTATGGCTTTTAACCATGAATTCTTTGTGTAGATTCTTAACCTTACCCGAGCTACCTAAAACAATCACCATACATATACATCTTTTCTCCACATGATTGTGGGTATAGCTTACAATTATATCTCGATACGATTCAACAACTTTGTCGATTAAACCACATTCTTTAGCTTCTACAAACATTATACCACAACACTTATGCTCTTCAAGGCTATGCCGGTGTTCTTCAACGAATTCGCTTAATGCAACTTCTACAAGCCTAGATCTATCGATGTTCATAGTCTTAGCTATAGTATCAAGTTTTTCTGCAAGCGAAAAATCGATTGCTACCCCAAACCGCTTCTTCCTACCCATGCATTCTCAACCTTTTTAGGGCTATCGAAATAATGTATGCAGCTAAAGCTATGAAGCCTATAGCACCTGCAGGTGCCAGATTTAACTTTATTGCAAAGGAGAAACCTAAAAGACTAGATGTTAAAGAGATACATACACTAGTAAAGATTATCCTCCTACCTCCCTCAACAATGTTTATTGCTATAAGTGCTGGTAATAATAGTAAAACATGTTCAAGAATATATCCAACAATTCTTACTAAGATCAAAGAGGTTAAACCAAGTACGGTAAAGAAAAGAAACTCATGTATATGTATATTACCGAACGTAAGCACAGCACTATCCCTATCAACGCCTAGGTATATGATGACCTTGTATATAGATATAGATATGACCACCACAATCAACGTCAACGCTAGTAGTATGTAGAGATCTCTGCGCGTTATAAGAAGGGGATCTCCTAAGATCAAACTCCATAGGCTGTAACTAGTTCTATACCTTGTTAAAGCGAAGTACATAGCGATAACACTACTAGAAACAGAAAACGTTGTAATTAAAGATGTTGCTATATCAGGATCTATGCCTCTGTTAATGAATGCCCCTACGCTATATACCATAGCTATGCCTATTGTTATAACCCAGAACATTTCATTCTTTACAATAGTTATATTGGTTAAGATTATCGCCAATATAGCTGCAAGTAAGGCTATATGGGATACCTCAGCTGCTAAGAAGTATAGCCTTCTAGCAGCTATTAACGGGCTTACAATTCCCATCATTATAGAGGATAGCAATGCTACAGCTATGTATTCAACCTTATTGACCACTACCATACCTATGAATAAAGATAATAGTAGTATTGAAGATATTAAAATGGTTGTTTTATCTAAGAATTTCATTTTCTAACCCTTTGTATAAATAGAACTGCTACAAGAACTGAAACAACAATAACAAAGATCAAGACCGTTATCTCTAAATTAAAGCTAAGGGTTTTACCTTCATTAGGTTTCAATGTTAGAAGATTTTGACATTCTTTTGTAATATTCTCTAAGTAGGTTAAAATCGATTGTGTTGTCATTATGGGGTTTGGAATTACCAATATCTTCACGCTATACTTAAATGCAAGCTCGCTTAGTAAATTAAGTGCAGAAGAATCCTCAGTTATAACAACTATAGCTTCTTGCTTATATAATTTTAAAATTTCCTCGACCTTGTCGATATCTTGAGGCACTACAGGAACATCGTGTTCAACGGCTAAGATATAAGTAACATTAGCCCCAAGCCATGTAACAAGATATTGAATAACAGGGGTATCTATTACGGCCTTGAACCCCTTTAAGGGCTTGGAATGCTCTATGCTTTCAATTCTGTTTATTAAATTCTCAACTCTATGATAGTACACATTAGCGCATTCCGGTTTAAAAGTTGATAAAATATCTCTTAAATACTTTAGAAAAATTATGTAGTTGTAACCATGGAATAGTATGCCGTGGTAATTTGATACATTAGTAGAGGGGTTCTTGAGAATCAGTATACCTGGTATGTTTGGTATTTCAATTAGTTTTGTATTTATTTCCCCTGATAATATTAATTCCTTAATTCTTGCTTCAAATGGTGTATGTGCAGTAGATACCACTATGTTCGCTTTCGCTAATATCTCTGCGTCTCTGAATGTAAGCTGGTATTCATGAGGATCTACCCCTAGAGGAACTATGCTGGATACTTCATCACCTTCACATAGAATTGCCTCTATATCTTTGATCATTAGAGGAAATGTAACTACAATTCCAAGATTGTTCGTGCCTTGGGCTAGAAAAGCGGTTTTAGGTAAGCATGCTAGGAGCACCAACAATATTACTCCTAGGATAACCCGACTTCTAATAATGCTCATCACCATGATTTGCAGCATACCTCAAGCATCTTGTGCACAGAATAATTTATAAGCTATTCTGGATATGTGCACATAGGGTAAAGGATTGGTAGAATTAAGGCTTGAGGATTTAAGTATAGGATACGATAAGCCGATAATTACTAATATAGATTTTAAGCTAAGATCCCCCGTTCTCGTACAAGTTATGGGGCCTAACGGGGCTGGTAAAACAACATTGTTAAAAACTATTATAGGTGTTCTAAAACCTCTGAAAGGTAAGATATTTATTGATGAGGAGGATGTAACTGGAAACCCGGAGAAAGCAGGTACGTATATAAGTTATGTACCTCAAGTATCAACATATGTTCTCGGTAATGTATTCCCGATGTCTGTGTGGGAATTTGTTGAATTTGAAGCCAAAGCTTATATGAAGCGACTTGGATTACATAAAAATGGGTTATCCAAGTTTATTGAAGAAATTTTAAATACTGTTGGTATACCTAAGGATCTGTGGCATAAAGGTATAAATAAGCTTTCTGGAGGGCAAAGACAGAGGCTCTTAGTTGCTCGAGCACTTCTTAAAAAAAATACACCTATCTTAGCGTTAGATGAACCGCTATCAGCTATAGATATAGAGGGTAGGGCTGTGATAGCTAATATTGTTGGTAAACTTAAAGAAAATAACAAAATAATTATAATAACCTGTCATGACCCAGAGCTATTAATGGACTTTACTGACTATATTGTACTTTTAGGTAGAGGTATACACGTATTCGGAAAACCGAAAGAAGTGTTAAAGCCATCTGTATTAAGTGAGCTCTACCATGCAAGTTATGTTGAGTTAGAAAAGCACATTCATATATGCGATTACCATATATAGTTGCAACTATCTCTTTTTACCGAAAATAATTTTCTCCCAATCTACTAAGACCATTACCGTCATGGTAATGGACAAGACCATTACTGTGACAATAAAAGACGTAAAATCGCTTTCAAAATCTATTATGTTAGACCATAGTCTACCGAAAAGGAGAACTAAGTATACCATCATGGTTTTACCTAGAACAGTAAAAGGCAGCATCTTCAGTACATTATACCTCATGATGCCGAGAGGTAAATAAAGGACTTTATCTGGTAAGAATGTTAATGAGAAGATGAAAGCTAGAAATGGTACAGCGAAAGACCATCTTTGCTCCATAAATTTAAGTAAAACATTAATTCTCTTAGCATATACCGTCTCCTTTAAAACACTATATGAAGCTCTACCAAAAAACCAGGCAATAGCTTCGCCAAGCCCTGAACCAATTCCTACAACTATAGATGTTAATATTGGATTGACATATCCCGCAATTTTGAATACTATTACTATGTATGGTATAGGTATGATAGATAAACATGAAATAAATGATATTAAGAAAAGCCCTAGTAGACCGAAGGCACTTGAAAGCATCTTTATTATAGACGACTCGTGTATATGTATCGCTATGCTAATTAACACCAAAATTAAGAGTGACAAGTATAATCCAGTAACCCTTTTGTATTTCTCCCACTTGCTATTTGCACTCATTATGTATGACCTCAATATTCTCATTTAGCATTTTATAGGGTAAAATTTTATATTTAATGTTACATAGATAAGGATTGTTATGAGGCGGATTATAAGTGAAAGTGAAAGTTAAGTTATTTTCATTGTATAGGGATGCCGTTGGTGTTCCTGAATTAGATTTAGTAGTAGAAAAAGGCTCCTCAATCAAATATATTATCGAGAAGCTTGTCGAGGACTACCCAAACCTTAAGAGTGTATTTAGGGAAATAAAGCCCCTTGTACTTATGAATGGCGAAGTAGTTGAGGAGGATACAGCGATATACCGTGATGCAGAAATAGCATTAGCACCACCAGCTTCTGGTGGTACCAGTATTAGGGTCTCATTATTTAGCGATGATATATCTATAGACAGATTAGTAGAGGAGATGGTATCAGATAAAGTTGGTGCTATTGCTGTCTTTATAGGCGTTGTGAAAGGCGATGTCGATAACCATAAAGTTTATGAACTTGTATATGAAGTTTATGAACCTTATGTTACGAAGGTTTTAGAGAGAATAGCTGAAGAGGAATTAACTAAGTACGGATTACACGCTGTTCAAATTCATCATAGAGCTGGAGTTGCTAGACGTGGACAAAAAACAGTTGTTATAGCTGTATCTGCCTCAAGTAGGAGAGAAGCTTTCGAAGCATTACATGAGATACTAGAGAGGGTTAAATCCAAAGCACCTATATACAAGCTTGAAAGAAGAGATGACGGCGAATATTGGGTTATCGGCGATGGTAAGAGGATCCGGAGAATTAAATCTGAATAACTTGGTATAGATACTCCTTAGCTGGTACGTCAATACCAAGAGTCTCGATGACCTTGCTAACATTTTTAGGGTTTAACTCTGGGGTATAAGTGTACTCATTCAAGGCCTTCTTAAGAATGGATGGCTCTATGCCTACAGTAGCTGAATACCAATCAATAAACCTTTTCTTATCTTTGTTGAACAACTCAATAGAATTCATGTAGATTTGGGCAATTCTTTCTATAATATCTTGGCTGAGAACCCTAGTTACAGCAAAAGTACAGCAATGACTGACTTCTTCGAGTTCAGAGCACCCTAAAATTTTCTTACCTCCAGCTGACTCCACATCGATATTAATTGGATGCCATACAATAGCGTACTTAGCTAATCTTCTTCTAATCATAGCTATAGCCTCTCGAGGAGAACTGAAGTACCTTGTACTAGCCGTTGAACCATAAATATACTTTTTCTTTAGCGCTACAGCTCTACATAGATCCATTGTAGATATTTCGCTGGATATAATTGTTTCTGATAAATTATGCGGAATTTCATATATATAGCCTCCACCACTAGCACCTCCACCAACTATAACAATACCTTTAGAGAGTAAATACCCATATATCTGAGTTACCATAGGACTTAAGGTTGCATCTACTTCTCTTCTTATTAAAGCAAGTACCGCCTGAAGTGCACTTGGGTAGATGTTAATGATAAGTTCTATTCCTTCTTTTTCCTTAAGTAGTTTGGCGAAGTATCCTAAGAAGAGGTATTCGCTCGACCACACAATACCTAGCTTAAGAACCTTAGCCTTAAATTCGAATAAAGATCCCACAAAAACTGGTTTAACTAAAATCATATTCCCTACACGAATTCTGTATACAAGACCTTGTTTTTCTAGGTTCTTTAGTACTAAGCTTAGGTATGATTTTGAAACCCCCAGAGCTTTAGCTAGCTGCGATTGGGGAACGCCTTCGGGGAACTTAGTTATAAACTCTAATATCTTAGCAATGGTACTCAAGGTTCTGCACATAATATAATTCAATTCAAAAGCTTATATGCTTATCTCAGTAAAACTTTTAATCTATTCCAAACTTGTACAATTATGAACAAATGTTCGTAGGTGATCACTATTCGTCATACAAAAAGATTTGCAATAGAATTTACAGCTTTAGTACTGTTATTCTTCCTACCCGCTATACCATACATAGCTGAAGCTATGTTAAGGCTACATTCCTTATCAATATCTTTGTATTGGATTCTACTAACGATTGTATCAATGTTACTTGGGATTAAGGCTATTAAAGGTGTAGAATGATGATTCAAGTTTTCATGGTGACTCTTGCATTCTTCTTCTTATGCGGAACAGTTTTAGCATTAATAGCTAAGAGATTTCTGGGCAGAGGATTTACGGAGTTTGTCGTAGGTGGTTACAGGGTAGGAGGACTACTTTCTGCAATGACTTACGCTGCTACAACTTATAGCGCTTTTATGATGGTCGGGCTTGTAGGACTTGCCTACGCCACGGGAGTAGCTGCCTTAGGCTTTGAGCTTGTGTATCTTGCAGCAACAATAGGAATTTTATCCATTATAGGACCCACTATATGGGTTAAAGCTAGGGAAAGAAACTGGGTTTCACCTTCTCAGATGATTGGCGAGATGTATTCTTCTAAGGTATTGTCATCAGTAATCGCTGCACTATACTTAGTCTCTTTAACACCTTACTTAGCAGCACAATTCAAAGGAATAGGCGAGATATTTAGTGCTGTAGGTCTCGGATACGAGACAGGGGTTCTATTTGCTGTTTTAGCAAATCTTGTATGGATTGCCGTAGCAGGTTTATGGAGTATAGCACTAACGGATGCTTTTCAAGGTCTTTGGATGATTGTTGCTAGCGTATTACTCTTTATATGGACTTTGGCATATTTGTTGCCGTCAGCGGGCTTGGACTTAGTGAAAGCATTTGATTTACTGGCAAATGCAAGGACATTAGATATCCAAAGATCTAACTTACTAGGCTTTACATGGTCTTCAAGTATGTTCGTAGGTATGTCTATTCCGTGGATATTCTTCGCTATAACTAATCCGCAGGTGGTTCAAAGGCTTTTCATACCTAAAAACAGCTACGCGTACAAGAAGATGGTTAAGTACTTTGCTATATATGGTTTTACCTATACACTCCTATGTGTATTCCTAGGTCTTATCTTCAGATCTTATGTAGCTGTAATTCAACCAGAAATAGAGCTTAGCTTAGCTAAAGCAAGAGATGGTGTTACACCTGCTGTTCTTCTCCGAGCACCATCCATATTAAGCTCACTTGTTTTTGTAGGAATTATCGCAGCTTCTATATCAACAGCCGATAGCATTGTTTTGTCTGTGGGAAGCGCTGTTACAAAAGACCTCTACATAGCGTATAAGGGTAATGTAAACAATAGAACAGCTTTAGCGGTAACATACCTAGTGGTTAACGCAATGTCGTTAATAGCTATGGCGATAGCATTGCGCAGGATAGCTTACGTAGTAGAGCTGTCAGTTACATCTTCAGCTCTACTAATACCATTAGCACCTATAACTATTGTAGGAGTATATCTAGAGCCTAAGAAAAAGGGATCTCTGTATGCAGTAGCATCTCTAGCTCTTGGGCTCACGGTGGTTGTTGCAGCTATAGTGCTACACGGTCCATCTAGATCTCTATCGCAACCAATATTTTGCGGTATGCCAGCACCTCTATGGACGTTAGTAGCTTCTTCTGTCCCAATGCTCTTACTTACGCTTAAGCCTAAGCATCCTACTAAAGGTGCTAAGGAAGGTAGAGAGATTCCATGAATATTCTGCTAAATTCTTGCTGAGCAGCAAGTTCAACGTATTCGATGGCTCTAGCTATTTTTGATGCTTTTTCTCTAAATTCTTTAGATTTGAGCATGGCTTTAGCTCCCACAATAGCTGCATTACCTACGAAAATGAACCTAGATATGGGTATGTTCGGTAGAAGCCCTATAGTTAAAGCATTCTCCATGTTTATGTAAGAACCAAATGAACCTGCTACAAATACTCTTGAGAGGTCATTGCTTTCTAGGCCTGCGTAACGTAGGAGCATTTTAAAACCTGAAGCTACAGCAGCTTTAGCTAGAAGAAGGCTATCTATATCTTTTTCGTCAACGACTATGTTTCTACCAATAGATGTTTCTTCAGCTTTCGCAACCACAAACCTCAGGAGATCATTCTCTACGATAAGCCTTGAACTCTTAATTTCCCTTGCAAATTTTCCTCGTCTATTGAGGAGCCTAAGCCTATAGAGGTTAGCTAGTAAATCTATGTAACCAGAACCACATATGCCTGAAGGTTTCTTCCCCCCTACAACATTATATCTTACAGCGTAATCGCTTAATGATTTATCGAAGTATACAAATACTTGGTCAATAGCGCCTTCGATAGCCCTCATGCCGAACGACATTGTAGCCCCTTCAAATGCTGGACCTGCAGGAGTAGACCCAGCTATAATTTTCTTCCCCGTGTTAATTATTATCTCGGTATTTGTCCCAATATCTATTAAAGCACATGGTTCTTCGCATTCATCTACACCAATAGCTACAGCATCAGCTATGGCATCTGAACCTACAAATCCAGCTACGACAGGTGGTAAATATATAACGCCTTTGCTATTTATGTCTATGTCCAGCTCCTTAGCGTTAAAGTAATGGGGTCCTCGAGTAGCTGGGGTGTAAGGCGAAAAACCTAGGTGCTTAGGTTTTATACCGAGGAATAGATGATGCATAACTGTATTGCCAACAACTACAACTTCATATATCCAGTCCAAGGGTATAGAGGTTCTCTCCGATGCTTTTTTAATGAGTATGTTAATAGCATTAATTACAGCCCTCTGAAGTTTAGCTAGGTTTTCATTTGATTGAATTGCATATGTGAGCCTAGATATAATGTCAGCTCCATAAGATGCTTGGGGATTAGGTGTAGATTCAACAGCTAAGGTTTCTCCTGATGCAAGGTCTATTAGATGAACAACGATTTTAGATGTTCCAATATCTACGGCTACGCCTATAGGTTTAAATGAATTGTCGTAGGGCTTTACATCAATTAATCTACTATTCCATAGAATTAAATTAAGATCCCATTCAGCTTTTCTAACAATTTCGGGTATATCCCTTAAGAGTTCGAGGGGAATAGGTGAAGCATCTACATCTATACCCTGTTCATATAGTTCAACCAAAATTCTGCTTACATCAGGCTGAGGATCAACGAGGTTCGGTTTCTTCGGTAAAACTCTATGAAAAGTAACCGCAGGATTTAGGGGTACAAGTTTTTCTAGACCCACATCAGCTGATCTGTATCTTTGTATAAGGCTTTCGGGAGGTATGAATACTTCTACGTTACCTTCTAGTAGTTTTGTTTGACATGAAAGTCTATAACCTTCGTTAAGTCTTTGCATGCCGAGAGCTGTTACTTCGTTGTTGGTGGGAGGTGTTAACTTTCCTCCAACGCGTAAGATTTTAACTAAGCATTTACCGCAAATACCTATACCACCACAGTCAGCTCTTAAAGCTATACCAGCTTCTCTAGCTAAATCAAGTATGGTCTTTACGCTTTGTATTGATACACTTTTTTTCATAGGCTCGAAGATGATCTCCATATTGAATCCCTCTTCGCATAGTTAACTAATACGAAATAAGGTAAGCGCTAAGCCCTGTATAAGACTTTTTATTTAACATTAAGGAGACTCAAGCACATTATATTTACACAGTTATGTATAAGAATAACGTCGTAATTATAGCTAACACTTATAAGGTGAATAAATTGGATATAAACATAGGGTGTGTAAAATATGAACAAATTGATCCTCGGTATAGTAATAGGTTTAATAATTGGTGCAGCGATAGGTGCAACAGGCTTCTACGCTATCTATAATCCAAAGGTAACCACCACAACAGTAACTATAACCGTTTCACCAAGTGAAGTACCGTACACTATTCCAGGTAAAATTAAAGCTGCATTCATTTACGTAGGACCTATAGGTGACTTTGGCTGGAGCCATGCTCATGAAGTCGGCAGACAAGTTGCACTAAAACTCTTCAGCGATTGGCTTGACTCAGTACCTAGGGAATCTATATCTAAAGAAGCTACAGCTAGTGTTATCGATGAGCTTATTAGAGCAGGCTACAATGTGATATTTACGACAAGCTTCGATCATATGGATCCGACGTACGAGAAAGCTCTCCAGTATCCAAATGTGATGTTCTTCCACTGCTCAGGATACAAGAGAGCACCAAATATGGGAACATATTTCGCTGATTTATATCAGGTGTATTACCTTAATGGACTTATAGCAGGTGCTGTCACACATACGGGTAAACTTGGATATGTAGCGGCTCACACTATACCTGAGGTAGTGAGGCATATCAATGCTTTCGCTATTGGTGCCATGGAGATGGGCAAACTTTTGAACAAAAACATTGAGGTGTATGTTATAGAGATAGGTGCTTGGTACGATCCTGACAAAGCGAGGGAAGCCGCTAGAACGCTTGTTGAAAGATATAACGTTGATGTTTTAGCGTTCACGGAAGACTCGACAGCTATCGTAGAATATGCCCAATCGTTATTCAAGGAAAAAGAGAAACTCGTTTATGTGTTTAGCCATTACAGCCCAATGTATGTCTACGGACCTGATGTAGTGATAAGCGGTCAGCTAGTTAGATGGGAAGTTATATATGTTGATATATTAGCTAAGATTAAAGCAGGAGTATATAGACCCGATAACCTAGAGAATGTTGACTACTGGTACCTATTAAATAGTGGTGCTGTTGAGCTTGGTGCCCACATATACGAAGACGGATCGGTGATGATGATTAACCCAAAGTTTGAGCCTTTGTTAAAAGAGGTAAAGGTTAAGGACCCTGCAAAAGGTGTTGAAGTTAGTGTTTACGATTATGTTATGAAGAGGTATGAGCAAATGAAGAATGCTCCAATACTGCAATCTCTTCAAGGAACCGCTCCAACCCATGAGTACGAATCTATGAAATACGTAGAGATAGATGTAAAGGCTATACCGAAGCATATAATAGCTCCAACATTCGATCCATTCGAAGGACCGCTTAGAGGGTACTGTATAAGGGGCGGTACGGATGCCTTCTCAAGCTTCTGTATAGGTAGACCTGTAAATGCAGAAGTTACCATTGGAGTAGGTATAAGGCTTAAACACGAGGATTTATGGAATATGGATTGGTTTGTAGAAGGAATTAAATACATGGGCAAAATGTAATATATTTTTTATATGCCTGGTGTCTTCCTTGCCTTTTCTAAGTATTGTTAATGTATCCAAACGTTTCGGAGATATTGTAGCGCTTGAAGATGTGACCCTAGATATAAATGAGGGGGAAATAATAGGGTTACTAGGGGAAAACGGGTCCGGAAAATCCACCTTAGCAAAAATTATCTACGGCGTTTACGTACCCGATAAAGGTCATGTAACGCTTTATAAAGATGGTATACCTCAGCATGTTTTCTTTACATCCCCTAGGGATGCTATAAAACATGGTATTGTAATGATTAGTCAAAGACCTCAGCTTGTTGAAGAAATATCTGCGGTGGATAACATAACTTTATTTTTGGGGGTCTCGCCGCATATTGCCAGAAAGATTGTCGAGTCTACATTAAATAGATTTAATATTGAACTCAACCTTGAGAAAACAGTTAATACGCTTAGTTATACAGAGAAGCAATTTGTTGAGTTAGTAAAAGCTTTAAGCTATAAGCCTAAGCTTCTTATAGTTGATGAGGCTACAACTTACTTGCCTAAGGATGTTAGAGTTAGATTCTACGAAGTTTTAAAGATGTTTACATCTCTTGGAGGCTCAGTGTTGTTTGTAACTCATAAAATCCCTGAAGCACTTGTAGTTTGTGATAGAATTGCAGTATTAAGAAAAGGTAAACTTGTTGGTTTATTCAGCAAAGGTGAGGGTGTATCCATCGATGTTGTTAGGAAAGCTATGTTTAGTGAAATTAGTCGTAGGGTTCAACCAAGTAAAGCAGTGGAAGGTTTTTACGGTAAAAGCTCTGAAATATTAAGATTCGAAGACCTGGTGGTTTTAGATGATTATGGGAGGAAAGCTGTGGATGGTGCCTCTCTTTCTGTCTCTAAAGGGCTTATAGTGGCTGTCATCGGTATAGCTGGTAATGGTCAAAGAGAGCTTTGCGAAGGATTAGCAGGTTTAAGGAAAGCTGTTGGTGGGAAAATTATTCTTGATAACGAGGATATTACGTTTTTAGGAGCGGCAGAGAGGATCTCAAAAGGCCTTCATTATATACCGGAAGATCCATTCAGAGATGGAGTAGTCTTGGATCTAACTATAGCCGAAAACCTAAGGCTATTCCATAAAGGGAGAATTAGCGGAGAAATTATAGCTAAGGTTTTAGAGGACCTTAAAGTTTACCCCCTTAACCCAGAACTTAAGGTATACAAGCTCTCCGGCGGAAATGTCCAGAAAATATCGATAGCCAGACTAAGACTTTCAAAGCCTAAGTGTACAGTAGTCTACAATCCTACAAGAATGCTCGACGAAACGAGTTCAAACCTCGTTAAATCTATGCTAAGAGATTTAGCATCAAACAATGTAGGAGTTCTTCTGGTATCTGAAGATATTGATGAAGTTTTGGATGTAGCCGACGAAATCGCTGTTATATCCCGTGGAAAGATCGTTAAAAGTTTTATTGCTACCGAACCAAGCATTAGGGAAGAAATCGAGAAGGCAATGACGCTCTATGCCTAGAATAGCCATCGTTAAGAGAGAACTCCACCTACTAATCAACATAGCTTTAAGAACTTGCATAGCTGTTGCTGGAATAGGGATAGCTGTGGCAATTCTATCGTCTACACTAGGAATAGCAATAGACTCTGTTCTAGACAAAGTCGTAGGAGCCTTCACGAGACCAGATATACTTAGGTATTTCGTGGTTTTTCTTCCAATAGGTCTTGGTCTTACTGTAGCTTTTCAAGCAAGGCTTTGGAATCTTGGAGCAGAAGGACAACTAGTCATAGGAGCTATAGCATCTACGTATGTAGCGTTGTTTACATCTATAGGCACTATCCCTGTACTAGGTCCTATATCTTCCCTTATTTTTGCAGCTATTGCGGGGGGGCTATGGTCTTTAATACCTATTCTCCTTCGTATATACCTAAGGGTTAATGAAGCTTTGTTAACGCTTATGATGAACTACATAGCTTATTATATTGTAAATTACCTTGTCTATGGGCATTGGAGAGGAAGGTATGTATATGGTTACCCAGAGACAGATCTTATACCAGAACCTTGCAGACTTCCTTGGCTACCTGGTTACAGCTTCTCTATATACTCTCTTATTGCCGTTATGGTGTTGATACCTGTAATCTACTTCTTTCTATATAGAACAAGAACCGGTACAGCCATCAGAGCTCTAGGTACAAGCATAACTGCTGTCGAGCTTAGCGGTATATCAAGCAAAAGAACCGCCATCTTAGCTTTCGTAATATCTGGAGCTATAGCTGGGTTTATTGGAGGTAACGAGGTTCTTATGTACCATAGAAAACTTGTTCCCGGGGAGAAGATAGGAGCTGGAATGGGCTTCACATCAATTCTCGTTGCGTGGTTCGCAGACCTAAACCCTTTGGCTATACCTTTATCGGCTTACTATGTATCCGCGCTTCATTACCTTAGAATGATTGTACAAGTTGGTGAGCTTACAGAGCCTGTAGCAAGGTTCTTTACGGGTATAATTTTTGCCCTTCTACTAATATCCATATTCATATCTAAGTACAAGGTGATGATAAGGAAATGATATTCGTAGAGGAGGTATTTGACCCCTTCTATCTATTTCTTCTTTTAACAGCCATAGGAGATATAGTTGTAGAAAGGAGCGGAGTTCTTAACTTAGGGATAGACGGGTTCATAGTTTTCTCCATAGCTTTCAGCTACACAGCTACTATAGCGTACAACTCAACTACAGCATTGTTACTCGTTATACTCTGCGGATTACTCATCGCATCCGTACTCTCCTTCTTTATTAACTTTTTACATTCATCGCACGTATTAACAGGACTTGTACTAAACATGATATTCTACGGCCTAAGTGCTGTTATCGGTGATATAGGTCTAGATATAGCGGCTGAACGTCGAATCCCTAGAACATTAACAAGTCCTCTACCTTTGAGATGGTACTACGTTGTTTTAATAACAATAGCTGTATCTGTAATTACATGGTTTCTGCTTTACAAAACTAGGATAGGAACATCAATAAGAGCTTGCGGATTTAATCCAAGAGCCGCAGATCATCTAGGAGTAAAAGTTTGGAGAACTAGGTATTTAGCGCTAGTCATAGGATATGTATTAATTGCTTTAGGCGGATACACCTATACACTCTTCTATAAAAAATCGTGGAGTACATACATAGGGATTGGCTACGGTTTCTTAGCTCTTGCACTAGCTATGTCATCACTATGGCATCCGCTCATAGTTATAGCACCTGTAGCAATATTTAGTTACTTACTAAGGTCTCTTTATGTATTTCAGCTTGAGTACGGAATATCCCAGCATATTTTATCAATGATACCCTATATCGCTGCAATAGCCTTTGTAACAACTATAACTGCTTCACCTCTTGGAAAGAGGCTTGCTATACCTAAAGCGCTAGGAGAGATATACTTTAGAGAAGAAAGAGCTGCTTAATCATTATAACTACCAACGGAACACAGGAGACTAATTTTATTTAAATTTTAGTTAATGCTTTGATAATTACTAAGTATTACTGAAGTGTAACCCGGTTATTACTACTTTCGCTTAGCTCTCCCTGATTATTACCTTGCGACGCACTGTTTAATCTCGAATGCTCAAATATTTGGTGTGCAGGTAACAAAGCATGTCATTACAAAAAATAGAGGCTTCTGCTATCGAGGAGTATCTAAGTAGCTATGAATGGGCGGTAAAAGACAATGCTAATATACCTAGGGCGGTAACAGGGCTTCTAAGTCACGTACTTGGTGTAGCATTACATGAAGAAGCAACAAGGCTCTTACCAAGAGAAGCTCTTAACTTTCACGAAGATGGATGGATATACATATACAAGCTCAGGGATGGATCTATAATTAAGCCTTACTGCGGAGGAATAGACTCAAAGCCCATAGTGGAGAAAGGACTTAGAACACCTACCGTGGTATCTAGACCTCCTAAACACCTAGACTCAGCTGTAGACCAGGTTATGAATGCTGCTTACATCTTTAGCCAAGAAAGAACAGGTGCGATTGGCCTCTACGGCATAGACTTAACGCTTGCTCCTTTTGTTAGAAGAGATAAACTTGATTACAAAGCTATTAAACAGAACATTCAGAGATTCATCTTTAACATGAACTACCCACTAAAAGCAGGTCAATCACCATTCTCAAATGTCGTCTTCGCCGTAAGTAATAAGTATTATAGAGGACAACCAGTTCCAAATATAGAGCAAAGATTCAGGTTTGTTTTAGATACCTATGAAAACTATATCGAAGAAGCAAAACTTGTATTGAAAGCCTTCGCAGATGTATTTACCGAAGGAGATGCCGTAGGTCAGCCTTTTACATTCCCAATACCTACCACAATTATGAATCAGGAGATGGAGAAAATACTTAACGAGGATTCAGACCTACGAAAAAGCTTCTGGAATATGATTGCAAGAGTAGGTCAAATGTACTTCTTAAACGGTTACAAGCATAAAGCTGAGGATCTATTTAGTTTTTGCTGTAGACTTCTATCCGATATGGGCAGAGTCAGAGAGATCTTGCATCAAGCCAAAGGTATATGGGATATGCCGCCAAGTGTAGGATCTATAAATGTTGTTGTAGTAAACTTACCTAGGTTAGCTATGATAGCTAGGGTCTCAGATGATAGAAGGATGCTTGATAAACTCGATGAGCTTTTAGAAACCGCCAGAAAAACACTAATGTGGTTTAGAGCTCGATACCATAAGCTGTTTAGCGATGGTATGTACCCTATGACTAAGGAATATATAGACTCTGTAGATCCATTTAGATTCTACTACAACACTATCGGAGTCATAGGTATGGCTGAATATACATCTATAATGCTTGGGGAGCCATTCTTCTGGCTCAATGCACAGCCATCTAATATACCAGAGGTAGTGAAGCTCTATAGAAACATATTGAGCTACATAGGAGATAGGTTGAAGGAATTCGAAGATGAAGATGAGGTTTTATACAACGTTGAGGAGGTCCCTGGGGAAACCCTTGGTATTAAGCTTGCTTGGAAAGATGTCGCTTTTGCTAAAGAACTAACGAGATCCGAAGATCTATCGACTTACATACCAGTAGGCGAAGTAGAGGGTAGAAAAGCTCCGTTCTATACGAATCAGCTATCTCCGCCGTATACAATGCTACACCTAAGGTATCAACTAGAGATAGAAGCCCAGTGCCAAAAACTGTTTACTGGCGGTGTTATCAAGCACATCTTTGTTGATAGAGAACTAGACCCTGAGTTGATAGCTAAATTTGTTACTAGGACATTAAGGGATACAGAGGTGGTATATGTATCAATTACGCCTACCGTAGCGGTATGCCCATCCTGTGGCTACAGAGCTATAGGACGATGGGCTAGGTGCCCCTCTTGTGGAACATCCATGGATTTGTGGAGTAGAATTGTTGGTTATTATAGACCCGTGAAAATGTGGAATAGTGGAAGAATAGCCGAATTCAATCTAAGGAGGGATTTATCCAAAGACATAGAGGATATTGCTAAAGGATAGAATTAAAGAACCTAAACGACCTTACTCTACCTAACTCGGAACGTTTACGGAACCTATATTTAAGTACTCTCATAAACTAAAGCATAGAAACCATTAAGCAAAACTTATAAAACCAAACTTTAATCCATTCTTTTTCTTGATCAAACCTCTATATATCTACACGTTAACCATATATAGAGGTTGTAATTATATAGTATATGGGTACCCCTATGACCAAGATTATTGCAGCTATTCTTGCCGGTGGCGAAGGCATTAGGTTTAGACCGTATACAGATATTATTCCTAAACCTATGATCCCTATAGGTCCTGAGGAGAAACCTATCCTTGAGTACATAATTAAGTGGTTAAAAAAATACGATATTTCCGACATAGTTCTTCTCGTTGGCTATAAATGGAAGCAGATAAGGAATTACTTTGGCGACGGTTCTAGATTCAATGTAAATATAACATACAGCATAGATGCAGAAGTATATAGAGGTACTGGTGGTGCAATCTTAAATGCATACAAAAAAAGATTACTCAATAGTGAAATAGTTCTTATTTGGTATGGAGATATATTGGCTCCTATAAATGTAGCAGAACTTATCTCTTTCCATTTTCAGAAAAACGCTGATGCTGCTATTGTTTTAGCTGATAGGTATAAGGTTCCGGTAGGGGTTGCGAAGGTCGAAGATGATAAGATCGCGGTCTTCGAGGAAAAACCTTGGATAAATATATACGTGTCATTAGCAGTACTAACTCTCACAACTCAAGTATTAGAAGAAGTGGAGAAAAATCTCGGAAAAAGTTTCGATATCATGGGAGATCTAGTTCCGTGGATGATAGGAAGAGACTTTAAAGTCTATGCCTATATACATAAAGGTGCTTGGTACGATATAGGGAGCTTAGACCAGTACAAAAAAATAGATCTGGATTTAGTAAAAGAGTTTATGCAAGATTAGCCTAGCGAAATAGACCCTGAAATAATCAAAGGTTCATCTAAATAATAGATGTTCTATGTTGATCCATCTCTCACCCGGAGTTATAAAGAAATTATAGGTTAGACTACTATCAACTATTTCTTTGGTTTAAGTCTTGCGAATTGACTTAAGCTTCCTAATATTCTTGAAGTAATAAAGTAACTGTTGCATATCTATCAACCCTAAACTTACCCAAACTTAAGATTTTATAAACCTTCAGAACCTCATGTACCTTGATAACCTTTGATTTTTCAGAATTTGTATGTGGAATATTAGGAAAAAAGACTTACATGAACTTGGTTTGAATCACTTAGAACAGTTCAAAAACATGAAGCTGAAAATCATCAAATAGAGCTTAGGTTATCTCACAATATTAAAGCTATTTTAAGCATTGTTCCAAGGTAGAAATAATAAAGAGAAGATGATGATGATGCTATTCGATGTAAGCAATTTAGATTGTTAGTTTTCGAGTAGAAACATAAATTACATAGAAAGAAGCTAGGTAAAAAGATTGATAACCTAAAGGAATAGACTTACCCTGTTTATCAAAGGACTTAAAAAGTAAAGAGTTCATCAGGGTAAACCCCTATCATCACATATTCAGCTACAGCTACATAAAAACTCATCCATAGTGTACCCTTCTTAGTTTCCTAGTCACATAATTTTTCAAAAATCAGATCCCTTGAATATCACACTAACACCATTACGAACTTATAGAATGCGGTAACTAAGCCCATTGGCATTTAACGTAAGTGTCTAGGTATTACGATCTTTATGTACATAGAGTTTGCAGAACAATTACTTAAAAAACTTGCCTAAATTTTCAATTTATAAACCTCCCAAATCTCGTTATAATTAAGAGATTATTTTAGGGACAAAAGATTGTCTGAGCAAAGATTTGTTTTCGGCGTAAATGGACTAGACAGAATGTTGATGGGTGTCCTAGATCCTCCATCAATGTTAGTAATAGCTGGTCATCCTGGTGCTGGTAAAACTACTCTTGCTTCATCTATATGCTACGCTAACGCATTAAAAGGTTTCAAATGCTTATATATATCTTTCCAAGAAGATAAAGAAAAACTATACAAAAACATGAAAAATCTTAACATAGATTTAGAGCGCATCGAATTCCAGGGAAACTTAAAGTTTGCGCGATTTCCTGTAGCCTTATCCGTAGATGATGTGGTACTAGAGATCTCGAACTTGATTCTCTCGTACAATCCAAGATTAATTATTGTAGACTCGATGAATGTTTTCTTAAGCGGTTTAGTCGGTAATGAAGTTAAACGTGCTTGGTTGCAGAATTATTTCTATGAACTTTCTAAGCAGATTAACGGCGTTGTTGTTCTAGTATCTGAGCTACCGTTCGGAGAAGAAAGACTCCAATTAGGAGCAATAGAATTTATAGCTGACGCTATACTCATACTAAAGCATAGAGTGGAAAGAGGTCTGCTTATTAGATCTCTAGAAATTAGGAAAATTAGAGGAGCACCACTTCATGTAGCTGAAGTACCTTTCATGATAGTTGAAGGTGTAGGACTCTATGTACAACCTATGGAAATCCCGTTAATGATACCTTCAGAAGCTACCGAACTAGATGTTGTATGTAGTGAACTGAAGAAGGTAATAAGGTCTGTTAGGTTGGGTGAAATTGCCTATGTATCTTATCCTCCAGATGCGAGAATAGTTGAAATTGGTATAGCTCCGGTTCTACTAGCTTTCGCGATAGCGAATAATTTGAAGATCATGATTATAAGCTTTAAGTATTCAGCGGAAACATTTAGGAATATATTCGTTGAACAAATAATAAATCTAGGAATAGAAAAAGATATTGCTACAAAAATTGTAGATGAATACGTAGAATTTATTGGAATAAACCCATTCGCGGTTCCCCCAGGCTACTATCCAACACCATCACTTCAAAGACCTGTATACATAGATGTTGTAGTTTTTCACGGCCCAGAAGCAAGATACATTAGCATGAAATACAGAGACTACATAACAAGGTTCTTTGATGTAATAACAAGGCTAAAAAGCGAAAGAAAGTTAAATATAACTTTAGCAGCAAGGATATCGAAAAAACAATACAATTCTGATACCTCGTTTAGCGATGTTGTAATAAAAATAGGTTTTACTAAAAATGGAAAAGCATATATAAAGGTGTGGAGAAAAGGAGGTAACATATACAAATTAACTATAAACGAAATAGAAACATGCTATAGCGAAGTAGCAGAAAAAATAAAAACAAAGGCATTAGAAATACGGCAGAAGGTAGTCAACCAAAAACAAACGAACCAATAGACTATATCAATATGGACCACAAGCAATTTAATTAATCTAAAACAAGTTAACGAATTTTGTTACATACTTTAAGATATAGACTAACGGTACTAGATTTTGAATACCTTATTTTTTAAGATCTATATGGTGCCTGATAATGTCAATGAGGATTTATAGACAATATCTCAGATCTTAGAGATGATCAAAAATTCGGAATTGAATGTATACATCCTGGAATCTTAGCTAAGCTAATAAAGTTAATAACTTTACAATTTAAAGCCTCCTAGTTTAAAATGTTGAGATTGCAAAAATTAACTTTTAAAGTATCTTCGAAATGAAGATGCTTGGTTTTTATACATTAATTAATTGATAGGACCTAGATTTAGTAAATATATAAAATGATATATCAAATACAATAAGCCGATGTATGTAGTGAGCTTAAATATGAAGAAACGTCTACTATATCATGGAGGAATTTAATATGAAGAAAATGTTGCTACTTGTTATATTATTGGTATTATCAATAGTTGCTACTACAACGGGTTTATACTTAGCTCATCTATTTGATATAAATATATGGGGTAACGTTAACGTAGAAGAACCTACTATAATTGAAAGTGATATAGAATTAAACATAGATAGGGAAGTAGGTTCTAAGATTTATGAACTTGGAGTAGTTAATATACCAAAGAATATATCGATGCAAATTAAAGGGGAGCTCCGAGATTATAAAGGAGATATAAAGCTGGTGCTTAATGGGATTCTTGAACTTAAGTCTAAGGAAAAAATCTATAGAATTAACATGCCCTGCTTGATCAATATTAATGAACCTTGTTACCGAGTAGCAATGATTATCCCTGGATACGATGCCCCCTTAACTGTAGTATCTGCTAGATACAATGTAACGTTAACGCTTTCGTGGAAGGCAAGTGGTAAAGGAAGCTTTTACCTTAAGCTCGTTGGCTCCTATAGTGAGGGTTCTCTAACATAAATTAAATAATATTTTCAGTACATCTATCTGTAAAAAACTTTAAAACTTCATTGGTTAGTAGTTAGATTTATGAGTTCTAAGGGGCTTTATTCTTATACGTGTTGAATTCAATGTAGCACCTCCATAGATATCTACTCCATCGTTAAGGATAACATTTATCCTTTTACCATCATACGTATAAGTTTGTCTAGGTAGCCATGCAACACCTTTGCTTAGGTTTAGATCTACTTTAACCTTCAAAATAGCTGATCCTTTTTCATTGTATACTTCTATTATATCTCCTGTTGCTAAACTTAATTTTTGGGCATCTTCAGAGCTTATGTGAATCTCTCCGTAGTTAACTCCATAAACATCCTCAAACTGTGTATGGATGTAGGATGGATGTGCAGATGTTATTAATAGAAGCTCATTTTCTTCTAAGGGATCCCCTTTTAGTGGTGTAGGTAGCGGTGATAAACCTTCTTTTTTTGCTAAAATGCTATAAAGTTCTATTCTTCCTGAAGGCGTTTGATAAACATCTTTTGGTCTAGGCTTTAGCTTTACGTATCCTTTATTGAATAGTTTCTCGGTGTTTTCTTTGCCTAAGGCAAGCTCGAATATTTTATACGGATCTAAACATAGTTCATCATAATTATGTAGGAGGATTTTTTTAGTTATCTCGCACATAAGCTGGTACTCCCCTACAGCCTCCCCTAGAGGGTCTATGGCTGGTTCATTGAGGTGAACAACATTATGCAAGTAGCTGAAAACAACATCAAGTTTTTCGTAAAATGTTGGAGCTGGTAAAACTAGGTCTGCGTATCTAGCTGTATCGCTCCAATGAGTTTCGTGAACAACAACAAATACATCGTCTCTCTTAAGCCCCTCTATAACTTTCGACGCGTTTGGTAATGTAGCGGCTGGGTTATGTAGATGTATATACACGAACTTGTATTCCCCTCTTGCTAGCTCCTCTCCGATCCTCTCCATGCTTACAACCTTCCCGGAATTCCATCGTTCGCTGCCGTCCACTAAAGCTAAATTTATCTGTAAGCCATCAGTATTACTATAGTAGAAACCTCTATGTATACCAAGCAGAGCAGGTAGAATCGCGATAGACCTAACTATCTCTCCTCCTCCATATCTTCTTTGAAGACCGTAGCCAATAAATATAGCGAAGTTTCTACTACTAGCTATAGCCTCAGCAATCTCTATTATATTGATTCTAGAAACACCCGAAATCATCTCAACGATGTCTAGCCGGTAGTTCTCAAGGTGTTTAACCAGTTTATCAAAACCATAGGTATACTTATCGATAAAATCTAAGTTTACATAACCTTTATCTAGCAAGTACTTAGCTATTCCAAGGGCTAAGTAGCCATCAGAACCAGGCTTAACCTTAATAAAATTAGTGCTCTGTTTAGCTGTCTCCGTCAATCGCACATCGATGGTTATTATTTTGCCTCCTCTATCCTTAACCTCAAGGATCTTCTTCCACAAATGAATTGCACTTACGGCCGGATTAAACCCCCACACAATAACCATGTTCAGCCTCTCTATATCATCGGGAAAAACGCCGTACGTAGAACCGTAAACAAACCTTAAAGCCTTAGAGCCGCTGTAGTTACATATACTACGATCTGTCTGAGTAGCTCCTATGAAGTTCCAAATTCTTCTACTAGCATACCTGGTTAAAATACCCCTATTACCAGCATACTCAAGGAAAAGTACTTTCTCAGATCCATAGATGTCGAGAATCTCCTTAAGGTTGGATGTCAGCATCTCTAGTGCTTTATCCCAGTCGATTTTTCTAAAAATACTTCCGCCGATGTTAAATGATGGATATAAAATTCTTAGCGGTGAATAAATTCTCTTAATATCGTTTACTGCTCTAGGGCATAGAATACCCTGGGTATACTTATCATCGTTAGCAGTTATTCTAACAATACTACTACCTTCAACGTATACTCTTAGCATGCAAGTATCGTAGCAATCTCTTGGACAACTTATAAGTACCTCTTTTGTCATTCCGTATACACCTAATCGTATAATAATGTTATCGATAAATATTAAGGGTGTTTTATAAAGACTGTTCTTATGATTTATCAAATTCCGCTACTCATCGTATACGGATCTACATATCGTAATGGTCCCAGCACCACTTTCAGCAGGGGTTTTAACCCTTTCACCAATAAGGTAAAGACCTTTCTTGATTAGAATCTCCCTAAGAATTTCCTTTCCCTGCATCTTCTCAGACCTTATGCATTCTATAGGGATTTTCTCAGCTAATTCAATTATGTGATTATCTAAAAATGGCGCAACAACCTCTATACCTAAGCATTTTGCTACCTCTAGTTCTGGATACCTACCTCGAGAGAGTCTACGAATAGCTTCCTCAAGACCTTCTCTACTTAGATTGAGCATGAAGCCGTAGCCTGCAAATAGCTCATCTCCACCACTACCAACATAAACACACCTACATCCGCTATCTCTAGCCTTTTCAAACGTTGCATAGAAAACTATATCATTTCTAACCTCTATACATCCACCATCCTTATGGGAATTAACCTTATTCGTACCGATACATCTAATTACCTTACTCTTTAAATCTTCAACAACTTCAGAGTTTATCTCAACAAACTCTATATCAATACTAAATACCTTAGATATATAATTAACGTAAAATAAATCTTTAGGTAGCCCAAAGCTACACATAGCAGTATAACCTTTAGGTTTCAACCCGGCCTCTAAAGCCGCCAATAAAACAACCGTCGTGTCTATACCTCCGCTTAAAGCTATACAATCACATTCATGCTCTTTGACAACTTTTACCAATTCCGTAAACAGGTTATCTACATACACATAGCACGGCAAAGGTACCCGCATATGCAACAACCCCTTCTAGTTTAGAATATAGCAATTAATAAGTCATTTTAAATAAATTACCCTTGAAAGCAGCTCAATTATACATAGCTACACGTCATATCCACATACCCTATAATACAGCTTGTATAAGCACAATATTGATTTAGAGAAAATAATAAGCAATACCATTAAACCATATTGTTTATGAAAAATAAGATATATCCTAAGAATAAAGAAGACTTAGTATTACCCTCATAAGCTAAGGCATAAATTTATTTAATGTCTTTGAAAATCTATTAATTAAATATAACAACATACATTTAGTATTTGCTATCTTCCGCTAAAGACTTATTAAGCTTGATAACTACAGAGGTATGTAGTTATGGTTTTCTTCGATAGACCTATTGAGAAACCCAATGAACTATTTGATAGAGAAAAGGAATTCGAAGCACTTAAAAATGCTATTTCATCTCGTGCAATAACTATTGTTGTTGGTGTTAGAAGAGTTGGGAAAACATCACTTGTTAAAGCTGTTACCTACGGTATGCCTAGGATCTATATAGATGTTAGGAAGTTCGAATTTTCGCAGTATATAACGTATGATATGTTTTTATAAGAGCTAAGAGGTAGTTTGAATAGATTTCTTTCCTTCGATAAAAAATCCTCGAATATTTTAAGAATCTCAAAGGTTTAAAGGTATTTAAAATTGGTATAGAATTTTCGTTAGGTAAATCTAGACCTTCCTTCTCATCTATACTAGATGTAATGGATAGATGGGCAGAGGATAGAGGAGAAAAGCTTGTATTCATTATTGATGAAGTTCAGGAGCTCGTTAAGATGAAAGGTTATAGTATTCTACCATCTATTGCGTATGCATACGATAATCTTAGAAATATCTCATTTGTTTTGGCAGGTTCGAGAATAGGTCTTCTTTATAGATTTCTGAAAATCTATGATGTCTCCTCTCCTCTTTACGGAAGATATATAGAAAGAATAGAGCTGAGACCTCTTTCGAGAGAACTTGCTCTAGAGTTTCTTAAGAAAGGCTTTAAATACCATGGTATAGAAGTAGACAACAAATTTATTGAACTAGCTGTGGAAAAACTCAACGGCATAATAGGGTGGCTCTCCTTCCTAGGGCTTAAAGCTTTAAGCAAAAAAAGCACCGATTTATCCCTAATAGACGAAGTTGTTGAAGAAGCATCTAAAATAACCGTTAACGAATTCTGCAACTTCGTAGAAGCTATGGGTAGTAAAAGATACATAGAAATAATTAAGGTATTGGGAGATGAAGGAGCTTCTTGGTCACAAATAAAGAGATACCTTGAGTTAAAACTTGGTACAAAAATTTACGATTCGGAGTTATCAAGACTTTTAAAAAACCTTATAGATAGTAGCTTCATCGAGAAGAAAAATAGTCTATACATAATCTCTGACCCCGTTCTTAGGCGTGCATCTAAATCAATTAAATGCTAAACAGAATAACACATCAATACCTACAATAAAGCATATAAAGATTCACCTCAATCGTTATCTTGCATTATCGTCACATTTTAATATATGTCTTCAACTTTGATAAATAGTAATTATACCCATAAAAACCTTTCCATTTATAGAATAACTTCTGTAATTATTTGTAGAGGTATAAAGGTGTGCAACTTTACCTTGGTATTAGTAAATTAATATAGATTTGAGATCTTCATTAATACTACTACAGTAAATTACATTTTAACTTGGACTTTATCATATCACATTCGATAAAAAAATTAATAATAAATTTAATTAAATACATAATCAAAACCGTTTGCTAAATTTACTGACAAATTTTAATAGTTTAAAGATGAAAATAGAGTAATAAGTTTATGAAGATCTGATGTACATTAGATGTAGTGCTTACACCTACAAGGTTTTATGTCTTAATATATGCTAGGGTAGAATTCATGTACATTTATACAACCTTGAAATAAATAGGGTATAGTAGTCAATAGGTTAAACTAAGATGTTTTAGAAATTTAAATTCCCGATAGAGCACCTATATCTCATAGATTGCGAGGGTGGAATTAACATGATTGTAAATAGCGAGACTTTTATAGAATTTTTATTGACTAGGAGGAGTATCAGAAAGTTTAAGAAGGATTTTATACCGCTTGATCTTGTTAAAAGAATTCTAGATATCGCTAGGTATGCCCCAAGCGCTGGAAATAGGCAGCCATGGATATTCATTGTAGTTACAGACCCTGAGGTTAAGAGTAGACTTGCTAAAGTTCATAAGTGGGCATATCCACTTGAAGAAGCACCGATAGGGATAGTCATCGCTTGTAATAAAGATGTTTCACCGGATTCATACTTAGTGGATTGCGCAAACGCGGCAATGTATGTAATGCTTGCTGCTCACGCTTTTGGTCTGGGAACTGTATGGTTACAAACACTCCGAAATATAGAGGATATCCAGAAAATACTTAATTTACCAAACAACTATATCCCTGTTTCAATGATTGCTATAGGGTATCCTGCTGAAACTCCGTTTCCAAAGCTCAGAAAAGAGTTAAATACAATAACATACTTGAACTTCTACGGAAACCCCTTATAGAAGCTTTAACAAGATAAAAAGATGTTACTCCATTACCGCTATAATAAACGGCATTGAATTAGAATTGTTGCGATAATTGTAACCGAAATTACTATTAATAAGAGGTCTTTTAATCCATTAAAAATCTTAGGGGTTCTCGGAGGATAAACTCCGTGAATGTAGAGCGCCTCAGCAACATTTAAACTATTAATAACTGAGTACACTATTAAAGGTTTAACAACTTTGTAAATCTTCTTCTTCCCTAACTTCAATTTAATCGTTGTTAAAGCTTCTGAAAAATACATAAGTGTTAACGGTAACTGAGAAAACGTCAGTGCTAAAATTACTGATGCCTCCTCCAACCCTATTTTAACAAGCATCCACCTAATCTCCTCAACAGTAAGAAATTGAAGCATAGTTGCAAAAGATAGAACCAAAGCTACCATTCTAAACATTGATGAAACCATGTACTCTACAGCTGGAGGTGTAAACCTCATAAGCATGGAGGTTAAAGTTATCACAAAACCAAAGATAGTAAACAACAGTACTAGCATAAATCCCGATAAAACACGCCTCAAGCCTCCTCCAATCCATAGAACAAGAAACTCTAAGGCTAGTATAATCGTGGTATAAATACCTAGAATTTGTAAAGGTATTCCTAGAATAAACATTGCTAATGATGTAACTACTATCGATGTACACATAATTATCCTTGGTAATAGCCCAAAACTAGTTACTTTCTTCGAAGATATAAACAAATAAGCAAAATACCTAGCTAAACTCATACTCGCCACCATAGAGAAGATCTTTAATTAAATAAGCAAACAAAACAACATCAGATCCGCTATATAATTGTTCTTCTTTTAATAGTCCTTCAACCATTGTAAAAACCCTTAGGTTTAGGTCGTTATTATACATGTACTCAATTACATCTCTATTGCTTGTCGCTATAATTATTGTTATTCCAAGCTTTGTTAAATATCTAGCTAGGAGAAGCCGTTCATAGTAAGTTAACCCGGTAAAAGGTTCATCAAGCATAATAACTGTATCCGGATCTAAAGCACATGATAAAGATATGGCAAATCTGATTGCCTCCCCCCATGAAAGAGAAAAAGGAGTTCTACTTAGATCTACTCTATTCAAGTCAAGGTCTCTAGCAACAGCGTTTATAATTACATCATTACACTTAGTTTTAGATTTACTTGACGCACACATAGACTTTATTTCGTTTTCTAAGGTCTCTTCGGTGTAGAATAGATAGATATTCTGTGGAACATATACAATTCTTTTACTAATTCTTATAATGCCTTTCTTAGGCTTTAAGTAGCCTGCCAAAATTTTTAATAAAGTTGATTTCCCTGAGCCGTTGCGTCCATATATAATAACCCTATCTCCTTTATTAACCGTAAGGTTCAAGCCTTTTAAGATCCATTCATCGTCATATTTAAACCATAAATCTTTAATCTCTAAAACCTTTTCCCCACCTATATGTTTAAAACCTTGATTATTACCGCTAAAACGGCTTTGCATTCTACTTTTACTCAGAAAACTTGCATCCACCGTTTTAACCACACCATCTTTAATCACATAGATTTCATCTACAATATTCATCAACGGTCTAAATCTATGTTCGAACACAACAATAGTTTTCCCTAAGATTTTCAACAATTTTATCGATTCAACAACGCTCTCTACACCAAAATCATCGAGCCACATCAAAGGTTCATCAAATATAACTATAGCCGGGTTAAACATCAACGCTTTAACAATTGCTAACCTCTTTAGTTGACCCCCTGATAACTCAAAAAGACTTCTATCTAATAAACCTTCAACTTTAAATAACTTAAAGACATAATCTACGTAGTTCGGATCTACTTTATTAAACCTAATAACACCATCTATATCCTCATTAATGTATAAGCCCATAAAATCAGCATAAGGATTCTGGTTAACAACCTGGATAACTCCTCTAATCTCATTAGAATTGTAGCTACTCAGATCTCTACCTAAAATCTTTATTACGCCATTTACATCGGCTCCATAAATGTTTTTTGCAACACCGGTTAGAGCTCTAACAAGCGTTGTTTTACCTGAGCCTGATTTGCCTAAAATAAGCGTAGTCTTGTTTGGGTAGATATCTAGATCTACACCTCTTAAAACCCATTCGTTTGAACTTCTATACTTAACTCTTAAACCTCTAACCTCTATAGCTTTATCTATCTCCACCATCTATAGCCTCTCATAAAATAATTGCTAATTCTTATGTTTCACCATAACTTAGCTATACTTAGTCTGCTATTCAATACCTAGCCTCCTAATAATTCTATAAGTTGCTAGAGATGAAGGAGCTATATACGCAATACAGATAACGTTGAAAGTTATGTTAACAGGTATTAAGAAGGTTACAGTCCATTGATATGCTACTTCGTAACTCCACTTGTATGTCCATACAATCCAGTAAGGAGCTATAAAGTAGTTCAGCACAGCCATCAATAAAACTCTGCTTACCATAGCGATAGTTGACGCAATTAAACTTGCCTTAATTATATTACCTTTCTTTTCAAGTTTTCTATATGTATATGAAAGAGGTAATGCTGTTACTAATTCAGCTATAACCTTCATGCTTATAGCTATTACATCAGGGTTGAAGTATAGGAAGATTATGAAGAGTATAGGCGCTAGCAATAATGTTGAGGTAGTTGAAAGCAATGCTGCTATAGCATATGGAACCCCTACTAAGTCGAACTTTAAAAAGGAGGCTAATGGATACGGTATCTTGAAGAACCAAAGAGGTATAGCTAAAGCTGCTAAGGAGGAGACCAACGCTATTTTAACAAATTTTATGGGTTTTAACATTAAATTCCACCCTATATGTAGATTAAGTTATTCTATCTTCAACGTTTTTAAGGCTAATGTTTAAGGATAATAAATTAAAATTTTTAAAATTAGTTTAAACAGAAACTTCAAGTATTTGGTGAAAGCCTGTGAGGAAAATATATAGGTTGCAAGGTATTGGAGGATCTATATATGTTGCGTTACCGAAAGAGTGGTTAAAGAGGTATAGCCTAGACAAAGGCTCGGCTGTAGAAGTTTCAATAGATATTGATGGAGCGCTTAAGATTGTACCACTTAAAGAAAGTGTTAAAGTTTCTGAAGCTATGTTTGTTAAGCAAGGAAATGAAATCGAGATTTTTATTGATAAACCTGAAGAAGTCTATACATCGCTTTTATCAGCTTATTTGAGGGGGTTCGATGTAATAACTTTAAGGTTCTCTGGAGGCGCTATAGAGAGAGAAGTTAAGAAAACCATAGACTCTGTAAAGGATCTTCTGCTTGGTTTAGAGACCCTTGATATCGGTAGTAACTACATTGTCTTAAAAGTTCTAGCGTCTGAAGATACAGATATAGAGTCTCTTATAAGGAATATGCATAAAATGGTTCGATCAATGTATAGTGATGCGTTTAATTCTATCGAGTTAAACGATGTCGAACTAGCAAAAGCAGTTATTCTAAGGGATCGTGATGTTAATAAGCTTTACTTCTATATAACGAGAGTAATAAGGAAAAGAATATCGACCCAGCTATTAGAGCCTAAGGTACTATTAAAGTTTGTTGACTGCAGAATGCTTATAAAATTTATTGAGGAGATAGGAGATGAAGCTAAGAACGCTGCTATTTCATCAATAGAGATTATTTCAAAAAAACTAGAGCTTAATCCAAATAGCGTTGCCAAAGTCCGAGAAGCTGTAAGCAGCATTGATGAAATATATAAAAATGTTATTATGAAGACCCACGAAAAAGGTGTGGAAATATCAGAACTTAGACAGCACATGAAAACATGTTTAATTGTTAAAGATATGCTAAAACATATGAGGATTAAATTAGCAGAAGAAAAGCACTTGTATTGGTTTACAGAGTTCATTCAATCGTTTGAAAATATAGCAATGAATGTCTACGATATATTAAGCCTTGTACCTTTTGAGCTAATATCAACCATGATATACGAATAACGGGATCATCCTTTTGAATTCCAAATAATACTTTTAAACAACAAGAAAACCAAATAATAAGTTCTTCATTATATGGTTATAATAGATGCATCTAAATTTATTTCCCTCCTTTGACGTGGGGATAAAATATATTAATATTTATTATATATCTATTATATATGTGAAATAAGTTGAGTCAAGAGTATAGTATATGAAGGAGCTTCGCTAACATTGTTTATTTTAAACCTCTGAATATTTATTAGTTTATGTTTTTAAGAAGTCAATATTGTTTAATGATTAGTTGCCTACTAATTAATTCGTAAAATACTTGTTATTTAAACTGTTAAAATCTATTTAAGAGTAAAGTTTAAATTATTTAAATAAAGTTACCTAGAGGAAGGAAATAAGGTGGTCAATGTGAGAGTCAAAGATTTCGTGATGTCTGTTATTAACGCTGCGCTATACGCCTTAGTAGGTATAGCTACTACTTTTGGTATCTTTGCTATAGTTGTTGGTGGTGTAAGGTTTTGGCCTTCTGTTTTTGTACCAGCAGTTTTTGCAGAGGTTTTTAGCCCTATTGTAGGTGGTTTAGGAGCTGCTGTAGGGATCTTTATAAGCGATATGGTTGTTCATGGTAATGCTCTAGTTAGTTTAACTATAGGTGTTCCAGCGAATTTCCTAGGTTTCTATACCCTAGGTCTTGTTGTAAAGAGGACTAGAAGAAATTCTAAGATTTTAGGTGTTATAGCTATTCTCCTTCAGTTTATACCCGTAATTGCTCTTTACTATCTCTATACCGTTAACTTCATTGATTTTACCACCGCCCTGATATTCGTATCTGTCGCTGTTATTTCGGCGGTGGGTGTAGCTATATCCATGGTGGTGCTCTTGTTTAGAAGAGAAAGCTACATATATCCGAACGAGGCGCTTGCTTACAGCATTGGATTAATGCTTGGATCTCTCTACATAGGCTTAGGTTTATGGGCTTATACCTACGTAGCTAGGCTCAACATCGTAGGTGTTCCTCCGGAATTTCAGGCTAGAGCACCTTTTACAGCTGCTTTAACGTGGTTTCTATGGACATACTATACAGAAATACCGTTTATGATATACCTTACCCCACCAATTGTAAGAGCTATTGAGGCTTGGTTGAAGAAGTATAGGTGAGAACAATGACTAAGAGGGTAAGGTCAATTGCTTCAGCAGGTTTATCGGGATTCTTCGCGCCATACATAGCCTCAGATCTTAGAGGTACAGGTGCTATCGGAGGTGGTTTAGGGATAGCAGAAGCTGTGGTTGCTGAAGTATCCGTAGACTTTAGCCATAGTAGCGAGCTAATGATTGTAAACAGAATTAACGGTCATTACGTGGATAGTTGTTTAGCTAACTATATCGTTAAAAAAGTATTTTCAATAGCTGAAAAAAATAGTGGTGGTAAAGTATACATAGATCAGAAGATATCTGTACCTATAGGAGGTGGGTATGGTACTAGCGGTGGATCAGCTGTTGCCATAACTTTTGCGCTTGCTAAAGCGCTAAATGTACTAACAGATTTCAGCAATGTGGCAGAAATAGCTCATGAAGCAGATATAGTATGTAAATCTGGTTTAGGAACTGTAGTAGGAATTTTGAAGCCTTGTAAAGGAATTGTTCTGGTCTCCAAGCCCGGAGGTCCAGGGGTAGCCGAGATTAAGTGTATACCTATGAGACCAGGCTTACTTGCTCTAACGGCTTTCTATAAACCTATTTCCAAGAACTCTATCCTTGTAAATTCCAAGGATTTAGAGAAAATAAAAGCTATAGGTTTAGAAACTCTAAGGAGAATAGAAGCTAACCCAACTCCCGAGAACTTCATCGATAATTGCTATCAATTTGCATTAGAAACGGAGCTTCTGACACCAAAAATCAGATATGTTGTGGAACTTTTACGAGGAGTTGACGGAGTTCTAGGCGCATCAATGAACATGGTAGGAGAGGCATTGTTTGCCATAGTCAACGAATACGCTATCGATAAAGCCCTCGAAATTATCAAGAAAACAGACCCTCTATGGGTATATATGTGGGAACCAGGCGTTGACTCTCTACATGTTGAAGAATTCTGAGGAAGATCATAGTGAGCAAAAATCTCGATATAGACAATTGTGATTCTATCGTCCACATTGATAATCTATGGTTTAAATACGAAGAGGAGTATGTTTTGAAAGGCATATCTCTACAAATCCAAAGAAAAGACCTGATTATAATCATGGGCCCTAACGGTTCAGGTAAGTCAACATTCTTGAAAATACTAGCAGGAATCCTAAAGCCAGAGAGAGGAAGTGTATTCTTATGTAATAATGATATTGTTAATCTATCTGATAAAGATTTAACGAAACTTATTGGGTATGTGCATCAGAATCCTTGGCTTTACATATTTAATCTAAAAGTCTTAGATGAAATAAGTTTTACCGCCAAGAACCTAGGTATAGATCATAATATAGTAACCAGAAACATCCTAGATGTAGCTACAAAGCTAGACATAGTTGACCTACTTGATAGATCACCTTTCAGCTTAAGCGAAGGAGAAGCAAGAAGGGTTGTTTTAGCGTCGGCTCTAATCCATAAACCTCTTCTCCTCTTACTGGACGAGCCAACAGCAGGTCTTGATTATGGTCTTAAGAAAAGATTCGTAGACATAATTAGTAAGTTGAACAACGTATTAGAAACAACTATTATTATTGCAACACACGATGTCGACATAATTACTATGTTAACCAAAGCTAAGCTAATAATTTTTAACAATGGCAAGACTGTTTTTAAAGGTTTTATCGAAGACGCTTTAAATAATCCACGGGTTTTTGCAGAAAACAGCTTATCGATACCTATAGAAGTAGAATTAGCGAAACATCTTGGGGTGCATTGGAGTAAGGTTGCCAATTTGAATGATCTATTACTTGAAGGAGATAAGTTGAGGGATGTTTTATGTCAATAGCAAATATTTACCTAAAGAATTTCTCCCAAGTTTTTCTGTACTATTCGGAAAAAGGTTTTCTAACCAATGTACATCCATCAACAAAAATCGTTCTAATGTTCACAGGTGTAGCTATAGCTATTTTGTGCACCAAGTTAGTGGTGCTGTTATTTGTATTACTGTTATTCCTCTCAATAGCTTTGACATCTATTAGTATTAAGAGAATTACCTCGTTAATCATTTCCTTAATGCTTTTCATATCACCAATGATTTTATTTACATACATTTACACACTACTTAGATTGCGATCAGCAATTCTATTAGTAGATACATCAATATCCATAGTTACAGCCATGGTAAAGCTACTAATCATGTCCATGGCTTTCTACGCATTCTTTATTACAACAAGACCCCAATCTATTGCGCGAATCCTAAATAGAATTGGTATTCCGTATAAATACGGTTATGGGTTTGTAATAGCTCTTCGATTTCTGTCGGTGGTAGCTGATGATTTAGTTGAGGTACTATCTATTCAAAAAACAAGGGGTCTTTTTCTCGGGAAGAGCTTTCTTGATAAAGTTAAGAGCTATCTTGCTATTTTCACACCCTTGATAATATCATCATTAAACAGAATAGACGAGGTAACAATATCGCTTGAGGTTAAAGGTTTTGGTTTTAGTAGAAAAAGAATCTATTTGTACTCAGAGCCTTTTAGACCTAAGGATGCTGTATTCATATGTTTATGCTTAGTTGGGTTAGCTGCAGCTATTTATTTCTACATATAAAGTTCTTTAAGCAGTTGATCGATTCCTCAACGTTTTTAGCCATTCTATGAAATTGCTTAGATATTTTGATGTAGGCTGGCTCTTTAATTCCATAATCCTCTATATTTACTCTACTCAAAACTTCTACAGGTGATCCATAAGCAATTACTTTTCTATTGATTATTAAAAATTTCGTTGCAAAACCTAGCACATAATCAAGATCGTGTTCAACAACTATAACAGTTGATCTTCTATCCCTCCAATAACTGTAGATATACTCATAGAATCTCTTCTTTGTGGCAGGGTCAAGGTAAGCACAAGGTTCATCAAGGATAAGCAGCTCAGGCTCTAATGCTATCATGGATGCTAGTACAACCCTCTGAATTTGACCTATTGAGAGTGTATGAACAAAATTGTTCCTTAGATCATCTAAGTCCATAATCTTCAAGGCTTGGTCAACCCTTCTACGAATTTCATTAAGATCTAAACCGGCATTCTCTAAAGAAAATGCTACCTCCTCTTCAACAGTTAACGAAAAAACCTGGTTAACAGGATTTTGAAGAACAACGCCAACCCTCCTAAAAAGCTTCTCAAAACCTTGTTTCAAAACATCTACACCTAAAACCTTAATATCGCCCGCTACCCGTAGGTTTTCTAAAACATCTCGAATACCAAGTAAAGCCTTTAATAGTGTTGATTTCCCTCCACCACTAGGTCCAGAAATAACAACGAAATCTCCACAACCTATAGCCAACGATACATTTTCTAAAACTTTAAACCCACTTAGAGTCTCAACAGATAAATTAGCTACCTCTACACATGCTACCATAACTTGTGAAACCTCTTAAACGATTATTCCTTCAGACCATGAATGCCCGTTGTTAACTACCCGAAGCAGTACTTCGGAGGAATTAAAGCTCTTTATATCTTCTACTGTTACCTGAGCCGAGAAACATCATCCTATAACCATAAACTTAAACTTTAAGATCTTTAATTTACATAGTTGGCGGAAATGTAATATTGGTAAACCTACTGGTTTATGAATATAGAGATGCTCTATTAAAACTATTTCAGTTCAACTGTAATATTATGCGAAGATCTTCAACCTTGGCAACTCTTCATCATTACCAGATCACCTAATAAATTATTGCTCACATTAAATAGTTTGAGGCTGAAGATAATGGATTCATCAATTATTTCAACAGTTTACACTCACGATGGAGATAGTGGAGATACCCTTGTTAGTACTATTAGATTCCCTAAATATCACCCATGTTTACATTTCATTGGCTCTGTAGATGAAGCCTTAGCCTTCATAGGCTTAGCTATCGAGAAATGCTCCAGTACACCTATAGTTAAGGACCTTGAATATGTATATAAACTGATTTCAAAAATCGCAGCATCTTTACAAACTAATTGGTGCCCAGATGAAAGTATTATAGCTGAAACAGAAAAGAAAATCGATGAAAAACCTAAACCAAAAACATTCATCCCTAACTATGTGGAAAACCCGCGATATGGAGGCGTTGCCCCAATAGCTATTACTAGAACTATTATTAGAAGAGCTGAAAGGTGGTTCTGGCAATGCTTCCATGAAACAGGGTTAGGATGTAAGAACATCGGCATCCTACTTAACAGATTATCAGATTTTGTTTTCGTTCTACAGTATCAAGCAATGATTACTGAAACAAGTCGCTAACTAATATCCTGCGGTTTTAATATACTGCGGTTTAGCTTTATTATGAGCATCAGTTATTAGGTCTAATTAATAAAGAGAAGCTTAAACTGATTTATTATAATATCTGTTGTTAACATAGTATGTAGGAAAACAAGGTTAAGCTTCTGTCGATATTTTACGAGATATACCGGACAAGAAATAGAGAAAATACTGCCAATTATATATTAATACAACGATATATCTAATAAAGTTACAGAATACAAATAAAAACGCGATTTGTCTATAAAGAGTTAACATTAAATCTCTATTATTCTATACAATCGCTATCCACGATATAGAGATGGGATCTGGTTTCGAATCCGCAAAGTTCATCGCTATATTTAACTAACTGTAGACCTAACCTAAAAGACCACAACATTATGTTGTACTAGGTTAAAGTTTGGTGCAACATGATTTTAAAGGGTATATCTAATTTATACAACGTTGTAATAAGCTCAACTATATGTTTATTACTATTAATGTTCTCGTAGTTCTCGTATTTTAGCCTAAGAACGTACTTTATAATCAATTAGAGATTTTATATGCTTTGTACGAATTTACGAACAAGGTTAAATACCGTTTATATTTTGTTGCTTCAATTTGGTTTTCGGTGTATACAATGGGTGAAGATCTTAGAGAAGCTGTTGTAGAGCTTGAGGAAAGGATTTCAGAACTTGAGCATCAGGTTGAAAAGCTTAGTAACGTGGTTAAATGGTTAACTAGCGCAGTTGTAGTTGTTCCTCAAGAGTTAATAGAAATTAACAATAGATGTAGCTCTGTAAGCGATGAACTAGCTAGAATTGCTGTTGAATATCAATGTGTTCCTCAGCATATTAGTGAGAAATACAAAAGGTTGCCCCTATATTGGATTGAAATAGGTTTAACGCGATTGAGAGAAGATATAGAAAGTAAATACTCAATATTAATGAAAGTTATTGAAAGCATAGAGGAGTTCGATAATTTAGTCGCCGAAGTATTAAACAATATGATTGATGGATTTATTGGTGCAAATCTTGTAGCGGTGATTGAGGTTGTCCTAGCAATTTCGGCGAAGCTTAATATAGAATTCAACGAACTGGCATCGATATTTATTAATTCGCTCGGTAAAGAACTAATTAAAAAAGGTATAGAGCTTAATGCTATAACACGGTACTACGGTGAGGAAGCCCCTCAGAAATGGAAGAAAATAATCGAAGATTAAGTAGGTGTATTGATATGAGGTTTGAGGTTATTAAGTTAAGAGATGATAGACCTGTAAAACTATACACCTATATCTTAGATCTTTCACCGCAGATAACGTGGGGGAAAAGACCTGCAGTAATTATTTGCCCTGGAGGTTCATTCCTTTATACATCTGATAGGGAAGCAGAACCTGTAGCAATGGCGTTTTTATCTAAAGGATATCATGCTTTCGTCTTGAGGTATACCACAACTGATATGGGGGGTAAAGAAAGTCTATCCTGATATTATTTACGACCTAGCAAATGCCTTGACCTTGATTAGGCATAATACTAATGAATGGGGGATAGATCCAGATAAAATAGCTATTATCGGGTTCTCCGCTGGAGGCGCTTTAGCGGCTCTCTATAGCGTTAATTGGCATAGGGATTGGCTAAGCAGCTCACATAATGTTTCAAAGGAGAATTTAAAGCCGAACGCAGTTATACTCGCTTATCCAGCAGCGTTAGACTATATAACGATGTATGAAGCTCTTAAGAAACGTAGTGGTTCTGCTGTAGAGGTTTTTCATAGGATAATTTCTGCGCTACTTGGTGCAGCGGATATCCCTGTAGAGAAGCTAAAAGAAGTTAGCGCTGTATATCATGTTGATCAAAATACACCGCCAACATTTATATGGTCAACAGCTGATGATAGTATAGTACCTGTTGAGAGCATAATTACCTACGTTAAAGCTCTTGTAGAGAAGGGAGTGCCATTTGAACTCCACATATTTGACAAAGGAGTTCATGGATTGTCGTTAGCCAATAGAACTACCGCCCGAAATCCTGAGCAAATAAACCTATATGTCTCAAAATGGGTTGAACTTGCCTTAAACTGGTTAGATAAACAATTTGAAGTAAATCCTTAGGAAACCGATGACTTAAAAACAAAATTAAATATAGCGAATAACTACATAGAGTATAAAAATACATGTTAATTAGCATAATAGTGTAAACTTATTTACTCTTTTAAGAGAATACTATGTAGATAGTGTTCTTATAGCTTCGAGGATGTTCCCCCCAAAAATACGTAAAACTTTTCGCATTTTCTTTAAATCTTTGGGAAAAAATTCGAATTATTACATAGCATTAAGTTATTAGATGTAGATTGTACTAATTAACTCAATTAGGTGGATACTGATTAGGTGAACTATATGAGTAGGTTTAGATTAGAAGTACCTCGAGCGGAAGATAAAGAATACGAAGCAGTAGTTGTTGGAGCAGGTCCTGCAGGACTTACTGCTGCACTTTACCTAGCTAGATACGGTGTAAAAACAATTGTTGTTTCAAAGGATATAGGAGGGCGGATGGCATTAGCACCGTTGATAGAGGATTACCCTGGTTTAGGTTCTGTACCTGGGGCTAAGCTCGCTGAACTATTTGTTAACCATGTAAAAAACCTAGGTGTTCCAATAATATTAGATGTAGTCAAAGATTTGAAGAAAGAGGATAATCTTTGGTGTATATACACAGATTCTGGTAGAAGGATATGTGGATATGTTGTGATACTTGCTATGGGCGGTGAAAACCGTAAGTTAAACGTACCAGGAGAAGACAAGTTCTTAGGTAGGGGGGTTTCGTATTGTGCAACTTGCGACGGACCTCTATTCAGAAACAAAGTAGTAGCAGTAGTGGGTGGGGGAAACACAGCTCTTGTTTCAGCGCTATACCTTGCTGATATAGCTTCTAAGGTTTACTTGATACATAGGAGGAAAGAATTTCGAGCATATCCTACATATATCGATAAAGCTAAGAGCCATCCAAAAATAGAATTCATCCTTGACAGTATAGTTGACAAAATTTTAGGTGAAGATAAAGTCGAAGGTGTTAAAGTTAAGAACATTAAAACGAGCGAAGAAATAACACTAAAAATTGATGGCATCTTCATAGAAATTGGCGTAAATCCCCCAACAGAATTCTTCAAGAAAATAGGTATACAAGTAGATGAAACAGGTCGCGCTATAGTTAAACATGATAAAAGTACAAATCTCCCTGGACTCTATGTGGCAGGAGATGCTGCTGGAGGACCATACAAATATGTGTTTGATCAAATCGTAACAGCAGCTGCCGAAGGAGCCGTAGCAGCTGATGCAGCATTTAAATACATACTTGAAAATATTCGAAGAACTTAAAGTTATTATACATTGATTCGGTGTATTAGCATAATAGCAAAAGTTGACTTGACGCAAATTTTTGGTCGATTTATGATTAACTTATCGAATTAATTTTAGGATAAATATATAATGTAATACCATAGTTTTAAGGTTAGGTTAACTGAAGCGGTATGTTTTGCTAGTCGATGTAACAAAGTTTTTCTTTTAGAATAAAATTAGTTTATCATTATTATATTACGTGTATTACCCAAAATTTAGAAAAGTTACTATAGCACATAATTTATCCTACTTCATCGGGGTTTAGGATTTTTAAATAATTGTGAAGTTCTCGATATTGTTACTTTAAGCAGATTAAGCTTTATTCTATTCACATGTACATCTACATAGATTGATTAGCTGTACGAATGTTTCTAGTTTTCTTTCTGATAATTTCTCTAGGACCCTAGGTACGTAGTCTGTAGGAATTGCATATAAAGAGTTGGCGAGTTTAACCCCCTCTACATCATTTATTAAGCCTTTGTTTTTGTACCTTTTACCCCTTATCGTAACAGTAGTTCCGTTCATTAGCTTATATATCTTGGTCTTTACATCCTTTGGTGTTTTTTGAGTAACTTTTAGAAGAGTGTATCCGTAGCATCTCAATGTTTTTCGACCTCTTCTAGACATAGATCTTCTCTACATCTAATGCTTGCCTCAGTTAAGAGGTTCGCTACCACCTTACCTCTCTGAATCATGTTTATAACTCCTTTTAACACATTTTCACGTACCTTAAGCAATGTCTTTATGCAGTTGACTACCTCATCGTTTTTACTCTCCTTCAGTTTCTTCAACAGTTTTTCTACACATTCATCTATATGGATAAGCGCTGTTGTAGCATGTTTAAGTGCACACCATATGCTTTCCCAGGAGGATCTAATGTCTTGGCTTCTAACTTTAGCGGCTTCAATGTTCTCTACTAAAAACATTACTTGCCCAACCAGCTTTCTTTGTTCCCTAAAACTATCAATGAGATCCCCGAAAGCTGGGGAACCTACATGGGCATCAGACTCAAGTAGATGTTGTTCAACATGATTAAGGTGACCAATAGCGTAGAGGAATTCCTGAAGTAAAGCTTCTTCCCAAACAGCTAGCTCTTTCTCTATATGATTATATTCGATACTGTTTTGATCCTGGATTTGCATAGTAATTCGTCCCCCTTTATGCGTATACCCGCATAAATAAAGAAAATAAAAGGTTATATATTTATTGTTTAAACCTTTTTCAAACCATTTTGCTCGATAATTCCTTATAACAAAAAAATTCAAACCTATATCGATTTAGATATTCATACTATCTGAAATTTATTTCCGTTAAAGATCTTGGAAAAGTTAAGCTATATAGGTTTTCAAACCTCGTTAACCGTTAAGGGAGTAGATGGAAAGCCATGCCTGAACTAGTAATAAACGTTACAAACATTATTTCACCACTATGCTACACAATACTTAAGCTAGAACCGTATACTGTATGCCCATTCAAATGTATCTACTGTTACTCCAAATGGTATATTAGAAATCCAACATTATTCCCTTTTCCAAGACCTAAGGTCGTAGGAATATTCAAGGACTTTGTAAGAAAAACTCGTAGAAGAGGATTAAAGCCTATACCATTTAGGTTATCAACATTAATTGATCCTTTCCCACCCGTTGAACAACTCTATAGAATTACAGAAAAGATCCTAAGAGTAGCTCTTGACTACGAGTATCCAATAATAATAAACACAAAGAGTATCTTCTACACCCATAATCCAATAAAAGAGTTTATAGTTAAGCTTCTTGATAAAGACCTTGTTGTTATTCAAATTTCCATATCCGTGTTAAACTCAAAGCTATCTGAGATTCTTGAGCCAAGAGCTCCACCTCTAAATCAAAGGCTCAACGCTATAAGAGATCTTGGGTCCACCGATATACCCTTAGCTCTAAGGTTATCGCCTTACATACCCTATATGTCGCCTACAAATGAAAATGAAGTAAAAGAATTTACCTATTTATGTAGAGACTTAGGGGTAAAACATGTTATCGTAGAAGGTCTAAGAATTGAAGGTAATAAACTAGAGGATGTAGTTAAAGTTCTAGGAATACAGAAAATAGATGTAGATAAATACAATATTAGAGAGATTAAAGGTATGAAACCCGTTGTCCGAGTTTCTACGCAATTTAAGGAGAACATCTATCCGCTATTTACCCAAGAACTTAATAAGTATAGGATAACTTTTGCAACATGCAAAGAAGGGTTATTTAGGCTCCATACCTCACCAGATTGCTGCGGAGCCTTCTTATTAAAAGAAAGTTATATCCTAAGAGTAACCCTCTACGATATCTACAGATACTCTACAGAAAACTCCCAAAAGATATCAATACCACTATCTATTGATATGCTGAAAAATATATGCTTGCAATACTCAAGATTATGCCAAGATATGCTTACTGCATACCCTAAAGTTATTTCAAAAATGCTGAAATACCACGAGAAAAAACTTCTTAAAGTACTTCAAAAAATAGAAACGCTTCAACACATAGCGCCACATATCATAGATAAAATTAATGCTTAGATATGATTTGTTTCATATAACTCTGCTAATGTTGATTAGCTTGGAATAGTCTTCATATAGAGCATAGAGAGTTAACTAATACTAAGCATGTTTAATTCCTCTTAGTCTATTTTTATGACAAAGAATGAGCATTTAATTTATATTATGTAGATATATCTAGATGGAGTAAATGAATTAAGTATTGCATACATGAATAGTTATTCACTTATAGTAAGCATCAAGTGCAAACATTAGTATAAGACCTATTAGTAGTGCTATTGTTGCTCTTATTTCTCTTTTCTCTGAATGAGTTTCCGGGATAATCTCGTGACTAACTACGTATACCATAGCTCCAGCAGCAAAAGAAAGCATATATGGTAGAATACCTCTAGAGATTGATGCCAGTATAGCAGCAAATAATGCTGATATAGGTTCTACAATTCCACTAAGTACAGCTATCCATAATGCTTGACCCACTTTTTTATTAGCTGTAGCAAGCGGAAGAGAAACAGCTAAACCCTCCGGTATATTTTGGATACCAATAGCTATAGCAAGTAGAACTCCTCCCCTAAGAGATTCTATTACAGCAGCTCCTACAGCTGCACCTTCAGGTATGTTATGGATTATTATAGCTATAGCAAGTAGCCATGCAGCTTTTAGTTTTCTTCGAAGTTTTTCAGAGCCTTCGTATCCTTTCACAATATGTTCATGCGGTAAAATTCTGTCCATAGCATAAACAGTTAAAGCACCTAACATGAACCCTACAGCAGTAGGAACTATCCCCCCTATTTCTACAGCTGGTATAAGTAAGGAGGTAAAAGATGCAGAAATCATAACCCCTGCGGCGAATCCCATACCATAAGATATGATAGCTTCCCCTACCTTAGCACCCATAAGAGCGGGAATAGCACCAACAAGGGTAAGTATAAAACCTATGCATGCTACTAAAAAACTCTGAATAATAATTAAATCAGTTATATTCTCAATAGCCGAAGTAAGCCATAATACAGGATCCACCAAATCACCCTTCAATATCTAAATTGCTATATGCTAGACCATAATCTTATAAAATTAATAAATTAAAATATAAAGCTTTAAACATTAGGTAAAAACACATTATATCGGTAACATGTCTAAGTAAGTATAACCTTTTAAGAGAACTACTGATTATCGCAGATGAACTTACACAAGATAACCTAAACCCACTATACGTTAAAATAGCTAACGAAAAAGAATTCACTTTAACTAAAACCCAAAAATCGTAGCCGAACTAGAAACATATACGAAAAGGTAAATGGAGAGATATGAGTGAACCGAAGAATTATAGGTATGTACCTGAGAGGTCCCTGTTTAGAGAAAAATAAAGAGATAAAGTACTACTCACTTATAAAAAGCTGATTTTACCTTCGCTAACGAAGCTCTAGCTCAATACCAGTAATGTAAATGGGCATGCCGTCAAAGAGCATCATTTCAACGAGGAATATATAATTCATTTGAAATATAGCATATGATTAACTAAGCCGTCATGCAAAAAGCTTGTGAAATAGACTACAAAATTTCAATGTCAATTCACTAGATTTTAGAGATCCTTAATAATTTTCGAAATATAGATGAATAGGATTCCAGAAATTCATGAAATATTAACAGGTTCATAACCATAAGCGTACTAGCTGAAAGGGGTGTTCTTGCAAATCATAGAGAATTTTTCGACTACGTCTTCGAAATGAATTCGATAATAGAGAAAATTATAAAAGGTGTAACAAAGGATAAAACTGGAACACGAGTCAATATTTGGAAAATTACTATGAAGAGAATATTAAAGGAGCTCAAACTAAAAAGAATAGAACACACGTAACTCAACCCATGATTTTTAACTTAATACCGCATCAATCCAAAGCTACTATATCGTTTTCAATTAAGCTATAAGATGTATTTAATTATATTTAAGTCTAAAATAGATTTTCAAAACCTCTAGAAGAAAACATATAAATGAACTCTGTAAAGAAGTTAAAAAGAATATAAATAAGGTTAAAGCTCTTGCTGATTTAAGAAAATACTCATGAATTATGAACGGTGTTCTAAAAAGAGTTAATCATATTAATGATGTGCAGAGTTATTTAATTAAAATAGAAACACCACCTTCACACCTTAAGGTCCTGAAAAGTTACCTCTTCATATCAACTGAATCTATAAATAACTTATCATTATGCTCCTACCTAACTAAAGCTATTATGAATTTATTCATAAATTTATTCATATAGGATCTCAAGATCATAATTGCCTAAAGCAATGATATTAAAATGTTGTAGAATACAATTAACTGCAATTTAGTTAAACAAACACAGTTTATATAAAGTGAATAAAAATTTACCTTGAGATATTAATTAACAACACCCATAGTAAGAAAAACGTAAAATCCTTAAGCAGATTTATTTAAAAAGATCTAAGTTGATTGCTAAGTAAGTAACATAAAATACCAACCATTGACTTAAGCGATCTAAAGATGAAATGTAGAAATAATTCAAATTATATTCAAAAATGAATCCCATGCACATCTTATGATTATGTTATAAGACGTAACAAAGTTTTCTTCATTTCATTTGAATTTTTATACAGGTATTTTGTACTGTTATTTGACGGGGGTGGATATATATGGTTGAAAAACCAAGAGATGTAAGAGCAGCTGTAATGGTGGAACCCTGGCATATAGAGGTACAATCCTTTGCTTATCCTTCAATTGATAAACATTCTGCTATAATTAAAGTTGAGATGTGCGGTATTTGTGGTACTGATAAACATATATTTAAAGGTGAAGTAAAATCACTTAGAGGGAAACCCGTTTTCCCCATAATAAACGGTCATGAGATAATTGGGACAATAGTTGAAATTGGGGAAAGAGCGGCTGAAAACATGGAGTATTCTGGTAAGAGGTTAGAAGTAGGCGATAGAGTAGCCGTAGCTGTTGAAGTTAACTGCGGAAGATGCTGGTACTGTGTACACCAATACGACAATATTACCTGCGAAAACCAGATCCTGGCCTACGGTGTTCGTCCTCCAATTACCGAACCACCTTACCCACCTCTGAGAGGAGGATGGGCAGAATACATGTACATATTTCCAGGCTCTATTCTTCATAAAATCCCCGAAGATCTACCAACAGAAGTTGCTGTTTTTACAGAAGAAATGGCTGTAGCTTATAGCGCCCTTGCAAGAGCAGCTCAACCTTACCCAGGAATACACGAGGGTTTTGGACCAGGAGATGCTGTTGTAATTATTGGGTGTGGTCCTCTAGGACTTTTACATGGTATAATGGCTAGAATTATGGGAGCTGACACAATAATCTGTATAGACCTAGCAGATAATAGGCTTAAACTAGCTGAAACGCTTTTCGCTGACCATGTAATTAATGCAACTCGAACAACGCGTGAAGAGAGAATAACGATGGTTAAAGAGTTAACCGATAACGTAGGAGCAGACCTTGTTATAGAAGCTGCTGGAGATCCAGAGACATTCATAGATGCACTTGAAATGGTTAGGAAAAGCGGTACAGTAATAGAGGTAGGTAATTGGGTGGAAACAGAAAAAACCGTTCCTTTAAATGTTCAGAAGCACATCTGTTCTAAGAACATACATGTGTATAGTGTGTTTCACTGTGGTTATAGATGGGATAGAGTTATTAAGATACTTAGGAGATACAGAAAACAATACCCATTTGAGAAAATGATTACACACCAACTTAGTTTCAACGAATTATTAAAACATATGAATACAATAGCCACAGATCCAACTTCGCACATAAAAGCTGTTGTTGTTCCCCATAAATATTAATGTAGACTTTTACAACATAATATCCAAGTCTTCTAAAATTTTTGTAAAATCGTTAAGTTTAATCGTATTTCATGCATTTGTTAGTGTCTCTAGTAAATGTAACTAGTAAATGTAATTAGTTTATTCTTAAAATGTCTTAAATTTATTAGATCTAGTGGTACGGATAATTTTGGTGGAATAATGATTGGGTTAATTCTTGCTGCAGGCTACGGCACAAGACTTTACCCTATTACTCAATCTTTTCCTAAAACCCTGATAGAACTTGAACCTAGGGTTACAGTTCTTGACTACATAGTTGAAGCATTTAAAGAAACAGGCATCAATAAAGTTTTAGTTGTTACTAGGAAAGAACTTGTAGATTTCTTTTTAGCCAAGAACATAGATTTAATTGTTGTCGATGTAGCCGAAGGAGATGGGAATCTATGGACGTTGTACCAAGCTATAATGTTTCTTAAGGATCACAATGCTGAGGATGATATAGTTCTGTCCATGTCGGATCATATATACGAGTACAATATATTGAAGAAGCTTATAAAATCAGCTAGAGGTTCGCCATATATCTATATATGTTTAGATAGGTTAGTAAGAGGTAGGGATGCTGCTGAAGGTCTTAAAGTAGTTGTTGATGGGGAAGTAGTCTTATTATCGGGTAAGAATATACCACCATATAGTGGTATTGATACAGGTCTTTTCTATATACCTAAGGATTTTTTTGTACATATAGAAGAAATTGTTAAAGAGAAAAATAGAAAGGCTACACTAGCAGATATGATAAACAAACTAGCTACTAAAGGATTAGTAAAATATGTTGATGTTTCAGGGTTTCTATGGCAAGACATAGATACATTTGAAGATGTTGAAAGAGCAAGAAAATTGTATTGGAGGATACTAGCGAAGAACTTGATTAAGGATAGCGATGGGGTTGTTTCTAGGTATATCAATAGAAGAATTTCTACTATAATCAGTTTAGCTATGTATAGAGCCCGATTTTTTATACACCCTAACATAATAAGCTTGCTAGTGTTCTTGGTAGGAATATTTGCCGCGGCTTCTGTACTTTATTGGGGTGTTATTCAGGGGGCGTTTCTAGCTTTACTCTCATCAATACTGGATGGGGTTGATGGTGAGGTGGCGCGGCTCTTTAAGGTTCAGTCAAAATTTGGGGGATTACTAGATACCATGCTTGATAGAGTCGTTGACACCTTACTAATCGCAGCAATAACCTATATCATTATTTCGCGATATGTTTACACACATTACCATATCTTTATAGCTGCTAACGTAATCCTAGCTACAATAGCTCTTCTAGGCTCTACACTAATAAGTTACCTGAGTAATACTGTAGAAGATAAGGAATATATAGCTAAGCTTAGAAACTCTTTCCCGTGGGCTACAAGAGATGTTAGGATAATAGCTCTTGCAATAGCCTTGTTTACAGGATTATATGAAATTGGATTAATGTATATAACTTTTGCTTGCTGGTTTTTCGTATCAAGGCTGATGATTCATAGCTATAGAATGGAGAGGGCCGTAAAGATGGAACTTGGTGATAGGTTTAAGCTTAAACCACGGTTTATAAGACCTTATGTTGAGTCATCCATAAGCTTAATACTAGAAGATGTACTCTTTCATACAATTCTCTTAATATCTTTGGTATACTTAATTAGTATAGCCCTAGATAAAATAGTTCTTTACACCACCCAGCTTAATCCTAGCCCGTACTTATTTGTGTGGGAGTTTATTGCAGCTATAGAGATTGCCTTAATGATTTACGCAACATACAATGTTATCAAGAAATCTATAATGCTTTTCTTACACATAAAAGATAAAGTTGTTGAAAAACTATGGGTAACACCTTCAATTTACTACAGAATTATAAAGAGATTCATCGTCTTGCTGATCATCTTGTTCTCAATTTATCCACTAAACTACGTACTAGCCTTAAGTGGTGTAGATAGATGTATACTAGACTTAGGCAACTACTTAATAACTGCTATAGCCTTAGCGACGTTTATTCTACTTATCTTCGACATTATTAAAGCGTTTGAACACATAATCAAGAACTACCTATCTAGGAGGTAGGTAGTAGAATTAATTATATGCTTAAATATGGAAACACATGGATAAACTTAATTAAGTATACTTTGCTTCATTTATTGATTAGGTTTAGTAGAGGTTATCTCTATAAGAGCTATCCATGGGTACTCATTGTTTAGAGTTTCTACTTTTGATATACAACCAGTGTTTACTATTTTCTCATTATAGAATGAAATTATGAATAAAACCTTGCTTAGGTTTAGCTCTTCAGCTATACTACACACTGTTTTATTTATAGATTCCTTTAAATACCATAACCATACAAGTTTGCTTGGATCCGGGTTTCTTATAAGTAAATGAACGTATCTAGCCATACTTGCATCAGCAATAACAATTATATTACGTAGTAGTTCTTGGTTTTGCTTAAGGATGTTATAAACATCTAGGTAGATACCTGCATAAGGTTGAGGTGGTGAGGGTGTTAGTCTCCAGGGGAATTCGCGCAAAGCCATCGTATAGTTCATGGCTAAGTAATGGTTGTATGTGAAGGCTAATCCAGGTAATGAGAATATGATCATATATATAGCTATAGTTTTCCAATTTTTAGAGACATCAATGAGGCTTACCACGGCTATTGAAGAGGCTAGAGGAGCCCATCCAATCAAAAATCTATACCAAGTAACAATGCTTGATGCTGGAGTAATTAAAGGAGAGAGACCCGCTAATAATAGTGTTGTTGTAGTAATAACAATGTATTGTTTACTGTACTTAGTTAAAGCTAAAATTGCTAAGGGGAGAACTAAACCGTAGCCTGCGATAAAGTAAGAAAGAGCTTCTGAGGCATCGACACCGCTAGAGTTTGTAATCCCTGGAGGTGTGTAACCTAAACTAGGCACATAGCTGTAAGGTTTTCCCCAATACCATACCTCCAAAATAGTATTGCATACTAACGCTATTAAACCAGTTATCATAGAGTAAGTATTTCTTGTTTTGAAACCTTTGTAAAGAAGCGTAAGAGCTAGAACGAATCCTACTAAACCTGTTACCTCATGGCTTAAACCACATGAAATTAACAATATTGATACTGTAACAGCTTTACTAAAGCTTCTTATTTCCCATAATTCTAGAGCAATTATAGAAGCTAACATAAATATTGAACCAAGTAATTGTCTCTGATAATCCCAGCTAATTCTCAGGTTTAATATAAATACTGTGGTTGCTATAGCCGCTAACAATCCTATTTTCCAGCTTTTATTATAGACTTTAACAACAATAATTGCCGATAAAGATGCTAAAATACCGAAAGCTAAACTTGGGTAAAATTTAAACACAACCCATGGATCTACGAGGAAGGTAAAGGGGGTTAGCAAGATGTTTAGCAGCGGCGGACAATTTCTAAGGCCACCCATCCAGTAATAGCTTGTAAAGGGATTAAGTTTTTCAAGAAAATCAGCTAGATGAGCAACATATTCAACTGTATCCCAACCTATTAAATAAGGCCAGTAATATATCTCAGGTATAAACCTATATGTAAAGCCTATAGCAAAAGCAATTAAAGCTAGCAAACTCAAATTTCGAGATAAAATATTATCAACTTTAAGACTTAGTTTTCCATAAGTATATATAATATATGCATACAAATCTCTGAAAGAAAAACCCGTCAAAAGTATTAAAGGTTCTCCGAACAAAGTGTTTATAATGCTTGTAATTAGAACACAAATAGAGCCCGGAACAATAAGTAAAGAGATTTTAAAACCGTTAATAGTATAACTTTCACCAACAAGATGACCTATATAACCATAAACTGTGAATGCATTAAGACAATAACTCAGGGTTCTGCCAAGAACAACTATCAAAATACCCATAACTCCTAAAAACATCGTTGAGTAAACAGGTTTATTGCTAAAATCTTTTAAATCGATATAAAAAGAGTAAACAGCTAACGCAGTTGAAATCCAAACAAAGTAGTCATATGTAATTGTATTAGTTTTGATAGGATTATAATAAACTATACCATAAATAATTATGGCAAGCGCTAGAAAAGAACAAATAACACTAACTATCCTCCTTATAAACATAAAGTTAATCACCACAATAACCTATCTAATCCGAGTTTATCAACCCCTTATAAGCATATCGTCTATATATTACTTTATTATTATATGTATAGAGCACTATTATTGATCTATATGTCGTTGAAATTCGGTTACACAAAAATTCATAACTATAGTCGTTGAAGGATTTTCGTTTATCTATAAAATCACAATGCAAGGTGCTTGATCTTCTAGAAACATTTAATACTTCATCTTCCTATCTCCTCAGTAAAGTAACCAGCTACCTTTTACTGCATTATACTATGTTGTTTGTTGGTAATTCTTAGTAGAGGTATCTATCTTATCCTTTATTTTTTCTATGGTTTTACGTGAAAGAGTTAAAGCAGGTTTCTCTGGTATAAGTCCTTGGGGCTTGTACAGTATTACAGCTACTATGACTATACCTATTAGTATGTATTCAAGCCATTCTGCAGAAATAGGTATTACTGATGTTAGCAGATGTTTGTACTGTATAATAGCTGTCCTTGCAAGAGTATAAAGCAGCACTCCAACTAAGACACCTAGATTATTCCCTACGCCACCAAGCATCATAAACGCCCAAGGCCAAAAAGTCCATGTTAATCTAGTATAGGTCGATGCTTTCATACTTCCAGTATATATTGCCCAGAGAGCTCCAGCTACAGCTGCCATAGCTCCTCCTATAACAAGGGTTTCTGCACGAGCTTTAACAGCATTTTTACCATAGACTTCAGCTGCAACTTCAGAGTCTCTAATAGCTTTAAGCATTCTCCCAAATGGGGATCTTATAAGCAGTTCCGCATATACATACGATACTATTGATATGACTAAAATTGATATGACCGCTAGCGAAGAGCTCCCTCTGCCAACAAAACCAAAGGGATTTACTACGAATACCCCAGTAGTCCCCCCAACAAGAGGTTGATAGTTCCACGCAATACTTGTTATTATTTCTCCAAATGTTAATAGAGTTATACCCAAGTATGCACCTTTTAAACGTAAAGCTGGGTAAGCACATAGATATCCTATCACCCCTCCAACAATTGCTGCCATCACCATTGTCGACAAGAACAAAGTTATTGATAGCAAGGGATTCTTAGATAAAAATCTGTTTATTTCGAATACTATCCTAAAATTATACATATGGTTAGCATACTCAATACCTGCAGGCATACCTAAATACAAAGCAAGTATTCTACCGGGTATAGCTGCTGCAACTATAGCACCAGCTATTACAGCTAATAGTCTTCCAAACTGTGGTATCCTTAGAAAACCTACCTCTATGTTTAAACTTATTGCTACCATTAATCCTAAAGAAAAATTGAGTATTATTAACTCAACAAGAGGATTTAACTCTATCATATTCTCACCCTTCTCTTAATCATGATACCAAGACCTGAAGGTCTTATCAGTAAAGTTATGACCATTATTGATAGAGGTATAATCATTTTATACGAGTTTATCCAGCTTCCTACTGTTGGTGCTAACATAGCTGGTAAAATGTACTCGCTTAATCCAACAAGAAAACCTCCAAGGAAACCTCCATAGACGGTCTCCAACCCACCAACAATTGCGCCTGCAAAAAATGTTACAACTACCTCCATTCCTATACTTGGTCTACCAGTAAAAGTCATAGCTAAAATACCTCCGGATAGACCAGCTAAACCTCCTCCTAAAAACCACGATGTAAGGTAAACAACATCGGGATTTATACCTTGTATCTGCGCAAGAGCTGGATTCTCAATGGTTGCTCTCATAGCTACCCCTATCCTTGTTTTTGAAAACATAAAATGAATGAATAAAAATATCATAACAAATACTATAGGTGCTATAACCCATGTTAACCTTACGCTAACTCCAAAGATACTTAAGTACGGATCCCATGTTTCTAATACGAAGTTCTTAGCAATACTGATTTTATGCGCATATAGAAGGTAATCTGCGAATATGTTTAAAAATGCAAATAATATTAAATCAACTCCTAATGTAGACATCATGAGATTTATATCCGAGGCCTTGGCCATTATCAATCGTCTATTTACCGTAAAATATGTAGCTACACCTAACAACCCCGAGAATATGAATGCTATAGGAAAATAAATTTGTGGTAGACCTTTGAATAAAAAGAAGAAAGCAAAAACAACGTAAACACCCCAACCAACCATCGATGAATGTGCAAAATTAAATGTTTTTGTAGCATTATATATAATGGTTACACCAGTAGCTCCTAAGGCTATACTTATAGAGTACACAATTGCTTTTACTATCAACATCGAATCTATCAACATTAATGCACCTAACAATACTTCATTGTTACTACTTTAAGAACAGATTAAAAAGTTTTATTTTTTGTATAAACTTTATATACCCTTTATTATACATAATAATCTTTAAGTAATGTATAGGTGGTATGAAATGGCTTTAAAAGTGCCCATCTATGTAGCATTTATAGTAGTAATAATTGTAGCAAGCATAGTAGGATATATCTTTGGCTCCACTATAACCAAAATTACAACTACAACAACTGTTACACAAATAGCCACCGTTACAAAAACAGTTACGGTAACACCTGCATTAGCAACACCAACATATAAATTAAGCGGTGAAGTTAAAATAGGGGTTCTTCTTCCATTATCCGGCGAACTAGCATCCTTTGGAGCTGAACTTAAGACAATAATTGAATACGCTGAGCAAGAAATAAATAATTATTTAGAAGTTAATGGAAGACCTTGGAAGATAAAATTCGTCATAGAAGATACGGCTGTGGATCCTAAGACCCATTTAGAGAAGTTAATGGCTTTGTATGCTACTGGTATCCAGATATTCATAGGCGGTATTTCTAGTGCAGAGCTCTCTGAAGCTTTAAGCTACTGCAATGATCGGGGCATACTGATAATATCTCCATCATCAACATCACCGGCATTGTCAATACCAGATATGGCTCTAAGGTATGTACCCCCTGATCAATACCAGGGCAAGGCCATAGCTAGAATAATGTGGGAGAGAGGATTTAGATGGATTATACCTATGTGGAGAGGTGACACATGGGGTGATGGACTTGCCCAAGCAACTATTGAAACATTTAAAGAAATATGTAAAAACAGTGGTGAAAGCTGTGGTGTTTTAAGTGGCATAAGATATGATCCGAAAGCTAAAGAATTCTCAGTAGAGGTTTCGCAATTAGTGACCTTGGTTGATGATTCTGTTAAAAGGTATGGTAAAGATAAAGTTGGCATACTTTTGATATCATTTGAAGAAGCAGCTGCAGTTTTTGCTGCTGCAAAAAGTTATCCATTGTTATCTGAGGTTAAGTGGCAAGGATCTGATGGTACAGCAAATATTGCTCCTCTATTAGACCCAAGTGTAGCAGATATGGTTGTCAAAGTAGAGTTCCTAAGCACAATGGCATCTCCAGGCGAAGCTCCAAAAGCAGAAATTGTTAGAAGCGTAATTAGGGAAAAACTTGGCAGAGATCCTATGGGGTATACCTACTTTACATATGATATTGCATGGACAATAGCGCTAGCCTTAGATCGTGTTGGTGAATACAATGCTGTAGCTGTTAAAAATGTCTTACCAGATGTATTCAAAGATTATGTAGGTGCTTCGGGTAAGATAGCTCTCGATGAAAATGGTGATAGAGCGTTAGCTTATTATGATATCTGGGCTACTGCTAAAGTAGATGATAAATACAAGTGGAGTGTTGTTGGATTATACAATGGAGAGACAGACAGCGTTAAATGGTACAGCTAAGCAAAATTCCATGAGCGTAAAATTTAAAACATTTTATACTTTTTTAAGTTATATAGTATACTATGTAATGTACTGAAGCATATATTTGCATTAAAGGTGTACAAGCATGCAAAACAATGAAATTGTATTAACAACAGTTAATTTAACAAAGCATTTTGGGGGATTGATAGCACTAGACAACATTAGTGTTTCTGTTAAAAGAAATACGTTAACACTTTTGATAGGACCTAACGGTGCTGGCAAGACCACGCTCATAAATACTTGTATAGGTGTGTTAAAACCTGATAATGGTCGCATCCTTTTCTCGCCTAACAATGGCAATATTATTGATATAACTGGATGGTCCCCGCATAAAATCTATAGAATAGGATTTGTTAAATCTTTTCAGATCCCGCAACCGTTCTTATCATTAACTGTGTTAGAAAACATATTAGCGGTGTTTAATAGCAAAGGTGAAAATCCTGTATATGCTCCAATAAGACTTTTTTGGAGAAAAAATGAAGAAGAATACATAGAAAAAGCTTTTAGAGTATTGAACCTTGTGGGCTTAGATAATTACTGGTATGTGGAAGCACACAAACTTGGTGCAGGTCAACTTAAAATGCTTGAGGTAGCGAGAGCCTTAGCGTCTAATGCTAAGCTAATAGCTCTCGATGAACCTATAGGAGGTACAGATCCTGGGTATGCTAAAACAATTTTCGAAAAACTTAAAGCAATAAAAAGCACCGTAGATGCGACGTTCTTAGTAGTAGAACATAGGATAGACATAGCGTTGCCTTTTGCAGACTATGTATATGTGATGGATAGAGGAAGGGTAATAGCGGAAGGTCCTCCTGATATCGTTTACAAGGATCCCAAGATCATTGAAGTCTACATCGGTGAATAAATTTGGTTTTATCTATAGACAATCTGTATTCAGGCTATGGAAAACTTAAAGTTCTATTCGATATTAACATGTCAATTCCACAAAATAGTATTACAGCAGTTGTTGGACCTAACGGTGCTGGAAAAACAACTCTTCTAAACAGTATCTATGGTTTAGCAGATATATACGAAGGTAAGGTAACCCTAAATGGATCAGATATAACTAGGCTTAAACCTTACAAAAAAGCGCGTTTAGGTATAGCTTATGTTCCGCAAATGTTTAATATATTTACTGAGTTAACAATCTATGAGAACCTTTTACTTGCAGGTTATCAGCTAGATAAAAGAGAAATAAAGGATAGAATTGATTGGGTTCTAGAACTATTCCCAAAGCTTCAAGAGTTTCTTCACAGGAAAGCTGGTACACTAAGCGGTGGCGAAAGGAGAATGCTAGCTATAGCCATGGGTTTAATGAAGAACCCGAAGATCTTGCTATTAGATGAAATAACAACAGATCTTGCCCCTATACTAGTTAAAAAAGTGCTTAATGCGGTTATAGAGCTTAGGGACAAATTAAAACTTGCAATAGTATTAGTAGAACAGCACGCTCGGAGAGCGCTAGAGGTTAGCGATAAAGCATATCTCCTAGTAAGCGGAAGAATAAAATTTGAGGGATCTCCAGAAGACCTGCTTGAAAATACAGAGCTTGCTAAATTGTATTTAGGTTTATAGGTTATTTTGTTTATATGGTAGATGACATGAATCTAACACTAAATTCGCCATTATAGAAGCACATAGTTTTATGGCTTACCATTTTAAGCATTAGCAATAATTTAAGGCCTTATTATAAACTATAGTAATTATTAGGATCACTTATATCGAATTCTACACTTTTATACATAATATCTTCCTAACCTATAACTATATCTACTATTAGCGACACTATATGATCTGGACAAATCAATGCTATATAATCCTACGAATGCTATGCAAAGTATAAATATTAATAACCATGATCTTGCTATTGTCATCATGGTGAATTTTATTTATTATACTATAGCAATGACTGTCACCGGTATTCATTGATAAATTTATGAAAACTAAAGAATAGTGTTATATATCTTAAGCTTTATACATATGAAATGTCTACTACGAAAGAATCTTTTTGGCCATCTCATAGATAAATTGACTAAGTTTAACTTCATTCTTAGCCATAGAAGCTATAACATTAATACATATGCTAGGTTTTACTTTAGCAAGACTTTCTGCAATGCGGATAATTCTTTCGCACCTAACGTTTAAACCACTAACTGCTATAACAATAAATTTACTTATCACATTGGCGTTAATTTTGAGAAATTGTTGTATAGGGGATGGCAGGGTGTTAAACCATATTGGCGATGCTACTATAACCATATCGTATTCCTCTACCTTGAATTCTTTAGGTTCTAATATTATATTGGTGCCTTTTTTAACAAGGGTATCGTATAAAACCCTAGGGTTTACATGTAGAGGTTTAGAGTACTCTCTTACTGGTGAAATTCTGAAGATCGTTACCTCTGTACCTAAATCCTTAAGAATCTTCCTCATGATATTAACAACTAGTTCTGTGGTCCCTGTTCTTGAGTAATAAGCTATAGCAATTTTCATTCTAACGACCAGAAGAAATTCTACAATTAACTTCTTAATATTTTTAACTAAATAAATAACTACTAAAAAGTTACTCTTACTAGATGCTAAAATTATAAATATGCATAAGTTAATAGATTCTAATCGAAAAATTTAACATCAATTTATATAAGGTAATACATATAACATAAGCATCTAAGTATAGGAATTTTCTTCTTTTGATATGGGATATGCTGTGTATATAATTAAACTATGTTTACTCGAAAGAGTAGTAGAGAATTTGCATTTATGTAAAATTGGTATGGAATGCGACTTCATTATCTCTACTTACCATGTATTAATTCAAAATGCTACCAGCTCTATATCTTAATAATAGTTAAATAAAGTAAATCTCTATGGGGTAATATAACATTAGTTTAAATTAATTGGTATATTTACCATTAAGTGGTTTATTCTTAGTAGTTTAACTATAAGCGTGCTTCTTTATTGAACTTTATTGAATTAGTAGAATTGAGGTTAAAATAGTTAAACAATTACACTAGGTCTTTACGAGGCAAATAAAGCCTCCCCCGAGGTAGAATTAAGGTAGTATATTTTTAAATAAGCCTTTGCTAATTCGATGGACCTAACGAAACCTAAACCTAATGTGACTAATGATGCTTAATATATTAAATCTAGAATAGTTACCATATAAATCCCAAATTGTAAATATAGTGGTATGATGTGATAAGCATATTAAGGGTACTGAGGTCATATAATTAACGTAATCTATAAAAGTAAATTTCAAGTTTTTGAAAGAAAAGGTGCTAAAATGAGTTTAACTAATGATGCTTGGTGGAAAGAGGTTTGGAGTTGGAGTAAGGTCAAAGATGTTGTTAATACCTTGCCTGGAAGACTTGGTTTTGACGTAAGCAAGGAATTGAAATTCTTCAAGCTTAGGCTTAATTTGGATACAGGTGATGTTTATGACGAGATTTTAGGTAGGTTCTTAACTGAACGCGAAAAATACGGTCTTTATTATATTCTATATGTATATTCGCATGCAGAGCGGGAAATAAACGAATTAGGAGAGCTGATAACGTTATCGCAGATATGCCCTGCTATTCACTGTCCAATGTTTAAAGAAAATTTGAGAGCCTTCGAGGTAATCTTTGGTTACAACCCGGAGTACTTATATCAATCAGCTGAAGTAATAGGCTACGAAAAAATTGATTTGGCTGATGCTGCGGTTAAAATTTATGTTCTTCCTCGTGTACCGATATTTGTAGGTATATGGTTAGGCGAAGAAGGTTTGCCGCCGTCTTCTATCATATTGTTTGATAAAAGCGTGACAAACTACGTAGATTGTGAAGCTGCATCGATTTTAGCAGGTGTACTACTATCAAGGCTAATAATAGCGTTAAGTAAAAAGTTAAATGTATCTACTACAAGGGTTAAGTACAGCTATAGATATCAATGTGCTGAATAGAGGAATATTATCGATCATATCAACTATAAGCTACGATCTTCAATTATCATCCCATCTTTCATTACAATAATTCTATCTAAGTCTTTGTATTCAATATGATTGGTATGAGTTGTTATTACAATACCATTACCGTTACTTACTTCTTCCTTAATTACTTTCACTATTAATTCCTGCTTCTCAACATCTAGATGTGCGAAAGGTTCATCTAAGAATACAATTTTTGGTCCTAGTATGAGTGCACGCGCTATGGATATTAATTGCATTTGTCCAGCCGATAGTTTTCTTGCATCTATTTCCGCTAAATCCTCTGCACCAAGTTTCTTAAGTACATACATAGCCTTCTCTAGGGCCTCATCGTCTAAGCACCCTCTTAAGAGAAGAGGATAGGCGACATTATAGACCACAGATCCTTTTAACATAATGGGTTTTTCATGAACGTAAACAATGTTTCTCCTAATTCTAAGCTTATCTTCTTCACTAAGTCTCCAGAAATCTTGTTTATCCACGTATATTTTGCCTCGAAGAGGTTTTAATATAAATGATGCTATTTTAAGTAACGTTGTTTTACCGCTCCCATTGTGGCCTGTTATGAGAACTGCCTCACCTTCTCTAAAAATTACCGAAACTTCCCGCAGTATCCATTTTTTAGATCCTTCATATCTATGCCAAACATTATTCAACTCTATAATCATTTTTATCAACTCTAGTAATGAATTTAACGGCAATCGAGGCTAAGATCGATGTACTTAGCAAAGTTAGACCTAGTACTATTGCTTCCTCGAATTCACCTTTAGCTACGTCTAAAGCTATAGCCGTAGTCATAGTTCTTGTGAACCCCGCTATGTTTCCCCCCACCATCAAAGCAATACCAAGTTCTCCTACAGCTCTCGAGAACCCCATAATTATGGATGCGATAACCGCTGGGTATGTTTCTCTAATGTAGAGCTCCAAGAGTTGGAACCTTGAAGCACCCAGCGAAAGCCCAAGTTCTCTCAAATCCTTTAGTATATTCCTTACCCCTCTATAGCAAGCTGAAGTAATTAAAGGTGTTATAAGAAGCGATTCACCAATTACTATAGCAAAGGGAGTATAAAGAAGTTTTAAAAATGCTAGAGGACCTGAGGAACTAAACAATAGATAAAGTATTAGTCCAAGTAGAACAGCTGGTATACCAACTAACGCCTCCAGTATAGCTTCAACAAAAACTGTCCTCCGTCTCAATGCTAAAGTAAAAGCCATAGGCATACTCCATAGGGAGGCTATCAGCGTTGCTGTAGCCGATATCCATAAAGACCTTGTTATAGTTTCAATGGTTTCTACATTAATCATTGTTTCTCACATTTTAGCTCTCTCAGCAAAAAATTCCCACAGCTTCTTAATCTCTTCTTCACAATTAACTATGGGGTAAAACATCTTTTGTTCATTTTTTATACCTAAACCGTAGTTAGCAATTAATGTTTTCTGATTTTCATATATAAATTCTAAGAATTCAACAATATACCTTTTTTCTACATCACCACATTTTCTAGATACGTACCCACTGTAAATATTTATTGTATATGAATCGCTGATGTTCATATACAGTATATCGAGGTTTGGTAATCTACCAGCATTCCTAAAAACAATGAACGTAGCTATATCGCTGAGAGTGTAAGCTTTCTTCTCATTGGCTATTATTAATGCTTGGCCCATATTACAACCACAGCTTAAATACCACTTTTTGTTGCTAGTGTTTACACTTGCTCTTCTCCATATTAAAAGCTCTCTTAGGTGTGTACCTGAATTATCACCTCGGCTAATAAAAACAACTTTGCCTAGATCTCCTGCATTGTGAATCCTTTTGAATGCTTCTTCGAGACTATTAGCTTTACTAACATTAGCTAAATCAGTTTTCGGTCCAACAACTACGAAAAAATTATATGCAAAGATTGTTCTATTCTCTATCACATTATTGTCTATGAAGATTTTTTCAATGCTAGGATCGTGAACAATAACACCGCATACATCCCCTTTCTCGGCTAATTTAAGAGCTTGACCTGTTCCAACAGCAATAAAATTCAGCTCGATATTTTGATATTTCTTCGAAAATTCCGCGGCTAAGTAATCTAATAAACCGGTAACGTGCAACGATGTTGTTGTAGCGATCTTTATGGTGATTTTTTCATTAAATTTGTAAACATGATAACCCCATCCAAGAACAACGCCGAGGATAAGCAAAGCTAGTATAATGCAAATCCGCTTCATATTCTCACCTTCTCACTAATTATATTTTATCGTTATAAACATGGTTATAATAAGGTCGCTTAATTAGATTATAATAATAAAAAGAAATATAAGATTATACTCCTAATTAAGCATTTTTAGGTATGTGAAATAATGCAGAAAGAGCCCGCAAATGGCCTTGGTATAAGTAGAGTACACGATTATTTAACTACCATTTATAGACTTGAGGAGGCATTAGGTATCGCTAAAACAACTGAGATCTCAAAAGAGCTTGGAGTATCTCCAGCAACAGTTTCAAAGATTATTAAGAAGCTTGAAGAAAGAAATCTTGTTAAAAGAGTTAAGTACAAATATATAAAATTAACTGAAGAAGGAAGAAAAATAGCTGAGCAAATAATTAGAAAACATAGAATTTCAGAGGTGTTTCTTGTGAATATACTAGGATTTAATGAAATTGATGCTCATATATATGCACATTACTTAGAACACCTACCGGATATAATAATTGAAAAGATGTACAACATCACCGGAAAACCAGGTAAATGCCCCCATGGAAACCCTATACCTGGCATCATTCAATTAGCTAATAAGTTGGTTAACTTAAGTAACACTAAGAAAGATCAAAAATGTACTATTCACCAAATTGCAGGAGAATTCCTTGAAATACTAAGGTATTTGTACAATCTAGGAATAAAAATTGGCGATACAACCCGCGTATTGGAACATACAAATAGAGAAGTTATTCTAGAAATCAACGAAACTTTACATGTTAAGATCCCTATTTATATAGCCAGATATATCTTCGTTAAATGTTAAAAACTTATAAATTTGCCTACTTACTAGTCCCACTAAATAGATTTAGACGCGTCTAAATTATTACAGTACATACATTTAATGAAGCTAACTAGGTGCATTCAAAATGCAGAAATTAATGAGACTAGACCTTGTTAAAGGTGGCTCAAGAGCTACAATAAAAGAGATATACAAACATGGAAATATTGTTGGAAGACTTTATCACATAGGTATCTTACCAGGAAGAGAAGTAGAAGTTTTAATAAACAACGGTCGTGGTCCCATAATTATTAAGGTTGAGGATACCGAAATTGTCTTGGGGAGGGGCTTAGCTAAGAAAATTCTTGTCGAGGTTATGAATAATGAGTAGAATAGTAGTAGCGTTAATAGGTCAACCCAATGTTGGGAAATCAACGTTGTTTAATGTGCTCGCACGTGAACATGTTATTGTAACTAATTGGCCTGGTACTACTGTCGAACGCCATGAAGGAAGAGTTCTTTACAATGGTTATGAAATAACATTGATAGATCTACCTGGGGTATATAGCTTAACTGGTTTAACTTTGGAGGAAAAAATAAGTAGAGATTTTATATTGAAGAATAAACCTGATGTATTAATAGTTCTTGCGGATTCCCTTGAACTTAAACGAACATTGTACTTAGCTGTAGAGATCCTCGAGTTTACAAGTAAAGTTATTTTGGCTATAACTAAGGTTGATGAAGCCCATAGCAGAGGTATTCATATAAACTACGAGCTATTAGAAAAAACTTTCAAAGCGTTTATAGTGCCTATATCAGCTGTTAAAGGTATTGGTATAAAAAGTCTACTAGAAAAGGTAATTAATTGTATAAACAATGTAGATGAACCCCTCGTTATCGACTATGGCGAGCTAGAGGTATTTATTGACACTATAACCTCGATGCTACATGAATTAGCTTCTAAGTTTAGATATCCAATGCGTTGGATAGCAATAAAGATTCTTGAAGGTGATGAAAACTTAATTAATGAATTGAAGGAAGTGAACATGGATATTTACAGAAGAATTGAAGAAATAAGACTTGAGGCTATGCGAAGATTTGGTCCTGATTTGACTGCCCTTATATCTAAGAAAAGGTTTGAGTTTATTGAATCTGCAACTAGGAATGCTATCATAAAGGTAAATGTTCCTAGAAGTCAAGGAAGATGCGCTCAAGTTTTTTACAATCCGTATTTAGCACCCTTGATATCTGTAGCTCTCCTATTATGTATATTCATCGTAGTATTCATTATTAATACCGGCTACCCCTTAACCCTATTACTAAAACACCTAGGATTTACTGACGCTGCAATATGGTTAGAAAACCATAACTTGAATATGTTGATTGAGAACGTTCTCGAATTTGTGAGTAATACCTTGTATAACGTATTAGGCAAATCTATTATCGTACAATTTATTGTTGAAGGTGTTCTAGGAGGCATCTTTGCATTAATGTTATTCATACCTTTGATAACAGTTGTACTCGTAATCCTCGGCGTCTTTGAAGATTCAGGAATCCTAACAAGAATGGCTATAGGGTTGCATATGTTTCTTCAAAAAGTTATGTTCTCAGGTCATTCAGTATTCCCATTCTCGTTAAGTCTTGGATGCAATGTTCCTGGCCTTTTAGCAACAAGAGCTAACTTGAATTCTTTCGAGAGAATACGCTTATTGATGTTAATACCATTCATCCCCTGCCAAGCACGGTTAATTATTATACTAACCTTTGCAAGTGCTATAGGAGGTACCATAGGGACTATTCTTGTGCCTTTAGCATATATACTAAGTTTTAGCCTTGTTATAGGATTTAACTTAGTAATAAGCTCGTTAGCTAGAAAACAAGGAAAGGAGGATTCAGCTGAGTTATTGCTAGCACTTCCACCAATACATAAACCTATACCTAAGGTTGTTTGGTGGTTTACATGGTTCTACTTAAAGCACTTCATAATCAAGGTAGGAACGATTATAATGTTTTCGAATGTAATGGTGTGGATTTTATCTAACATTAGTATCAACCTAACATTAACCGATAATATAAACACCAGTCTCGCTGCTACATTATCTAAGTATTTAAGTCCTATCCTAATACCTCTTGGAATCACCAACGAATATTCATGGATAATAGTGTTCGCATTGATAACAGGTTTTATAGCTAAAGAGCTTTTCTTAACAACAATCCTAACAATAACAGGTGTTGAATCTTTAAGACAAGCCCTTGAACTACTTCGGTTAAACCCCCCATCAGTTGCTGCATTAACAATTTTTGTAACACTTTATGTCCCATGTATAGCAACAATATCTACTATTCATATCGAATCAAAGAATTATAAATTAACTCTTGGCACAACTTTGTTGATGATCATAGTAGCCTTTACAGTATCAGCCATAGTATATGCCTTCCTTAACATAATTACGTAGATTATTCCACTCTTCATATCAGGTTACTAGAAACATGTAGATTCTTAAAGATAACCCCAGTCTATCGCAAAATAAAACATTACTAGTTTTATTAAGTAATAAAAGGTATAACTACTTATACCAATAAGATTCAAAAACTCTAAATATACATCTTAATCACCATTAAAAGGTATTATTTTTGAATAAAATATATTATATGTAAATGTTGCTAGGGTTACAAATTATTTAGAAACCTCTGTGGGAATAAATTTACGGAAACAACGAATAGACTAATTATGTTTATCAAAGCTTCTGTAGACTATGTTAAATTTTTGGAAATACATATAAAGATACAGAGATTTTAGTTTATTCGATAACTAAGTTAATAAACATGATCTATTCAAGGTAATAACTTTCAATAAACTTCGTGTTTCTTCGTAAAACAATATAAAATTTTTAATGTATTTGTGTGGTAAAGGTACTAGTTTAGTAGTGCGTCCAACATTCATATGCTTATAACATTGTTAAAAATAACATCAACTAGCATTTCAACTACAAGATACAACATCTTTAAAGGAGTTCCCCAAATGTGGAGAGATTGCTAGGGTAGTACTTCAAGATTTACCTCTAAACAATGAGTTACCTAGTTAGGAGAAAAATCTGAATACATGACGAACTTTATAAATTGAAAGAATTAATTAGCTAGAGAAATAGAGAATGCTTCAAAATAGTTTATAGTTTAGATGTGCATGAGTTCAAAGAAAAACTTTCGAGAGATTATCTAAGTAATATGATAATAAGACTTGAAATTGCTAATGTTCGATACGTAGTTTAAATACAGAGGAAATAAGTTCAAGGCTACAAACAAGCTAAAGATTATCTAATGGTTCAACAAATTAGAGACTTTCAGTATGTTACTGAAAGATAGGCATCCATAGCCGACATTGATGATATTGTTACCTCTCCTTTAATACTATCCGTTGTATTCAAATCAAACTTATGACTATTAAAATCTTTGAAAACGTCGTAAAATAAAAGATTAACTTTAGCTAAATGGGTTAATATACCCAAGATGTTTTGAATTCTATATAATAGAAAATATATATTATACTTATCTCTATAGCTGACTAATACTTTCAGCCTGGTCAGTAAGTACACTTTATAAAGTTTGTCTACAAATGGTGAACCAATAATGATCCTGGTTATCAAGGCTGATGAATGGTTCAATTATTGGCGTATAGAGATATTCTCTACTAAAATTTTTCATGAATATCCCAGGGAACTACCGAAGTTTATGACAATGATTAAATATATTGCTAAAAGAAGTGGGTTGCCAAAGTATCTAATGATGCTAATTTTTGAGGTGTTCTGGAGTATATATTTTGGTCCCATAATGCCATGGAAAGCCACGTGCAACCACTGTTTAGTTTATCAAAGAGAATTATGTAGAGGTCAAAGAAATCCTATACAATGTGTGTTACAAAAAGTCGTAGCAGAATTAAAGAGGGTAGTGAATACTTCCTCAAACCATATCTACATCGGAATCGAACCTCCAATAAATACGCAAGTTTTGGAAAACATTTCCTTTAAGCGTATTTGTATTATTAGCTAATTTAATTAAATCAAAAGAATTAACCTAGAATATTGTAAGGGTTTTGTATATCTCTATGTACGGTTTGTATTTTTACCTCTTAAAACTTTATCCGGCCGTGTACAATATCTTCAGTTCATCGAAAGTTAATCAATTGATGAACTTGGATTATCTGAATTTTATGAAAACTAGAATACATTGCTTACTTTTTCTATGAATCCTTGAAATTTTCAGCACCTTAGATACAATTTACTTTTTAGCTAGCTATGAAATACTTAAATACTTTCACACTTCTATTTTTTAGTATAGTCGAAAAGTGATTTACCTCCCTTTGATGCGCTTTTTAGCTGAGTTTCTGTAACTCCGAAGTAACTAAGAATCCTTAGGACTGCCGGTATTATCTGATGTTTTACGTAGTAGTCAAAGTCTAGATCCTTAACATCTATAGCTATATAGGGTTTAGCTCTATCGGATATCTTTCCACTGCCTTTACATATTACGTATCCCACTTTATCCCCTACATCAACTTTATGACCCATCTTGATTAGTTCCTTGGCTACTACAACATGGGGTTGAGTTGCTTCATATTCTGATAATGATTTTGTTATAGTTTTCCATATAATGAATTTCTCTATAGGTGCTTCTCTTGTGATTACCTTCTTTCTTAGTACCTCAAGTTCGTTTCTAACATATTCAACAGCTTTCCTATAATCCATAGTTTTAAGAACTATTTCTGCAACTTTCTCCTGGATCTCTTTAGCTATTTCAGCCCAATCACCTCTAACAGCTTCAAAACCTACGATGTCAATGTGATTGCCTATTGTAAGCCCTATGTATCTTTTCTTAGCTTCTGTAAAGAATATTCTTTGATATATTTTATCTACTTTAACCTCGAAGCCTAAATTTAACTCAATCTCATCAATAAATTTCTTAACTCCTTCTGCATCGTATTTAATGAATACGGAATCTGTATCACCGTAAATCATCTCTAGACCAAGTTTCTTCGCTATATCAATAGTTTTCTTAATTAACTCGCGCCCAAAGGCAGCAACAGCTTCTGCACATTCCCTACAGTACCATCGAGCACCTGTCCAGCCCATGTATCCATAGCAGGCATTTGCCAATACTTTTAGAGCTCTTTGTCTTGCATCAAGAAGCCTATATTCGTAAGAATCTATACTGTATTTCTTCATTTGATCTCTAACTTCTTTTCGGGTTCTAATCAAATTCTCAAGGGCTACCTTAAAGAACGAACTTGGTTGTTTAAGGAACTTATATCCGGCTTCAACTGTTTCATAACATCCATCTGATCTACATAGAGATTCGTTCAAAACATATGTGTCAGGGCCTATATTGTATTTTATCATTATACTTGGGTACATAGACGAGAAATCTATAACAGCTATGTTTTCGTGAACTCCTCTCTTTGGCTCTAATACTATAGCGCCTCTATAAGGTTCGTAAGGATGTTCAACTCTATTAGGAATCAATTCGTTTACTTTGTAGGCAATCCTCATTAGATACCACTCAAGCCTAAAACCGACGCTTGCAGCACCAACTTGATCCGGTGGTATACCGGTTATACTCGATAACTGTATTATGAATGGCAGAAACTTCTCGGCTATACCATATGTTGAAACAACATCATCGCGGGCGTAAGCTAGCAAAACCTTTCTTTTCTCCTCATCATCCCAATACTTAAATATTTCATACCATGCAATACTAACTCTTTCCTTCTTCTTCATAACTCCCAGGTAATCCGCGACTTCATCTAAGCTTTTCGTTTTAATCTCCGTTAATTCTTCGGCTAAATCATACAAGTCAATATTAATTCTTCCAGGAATAGACACATGTCCGTGAACACTTTTAGTAGGTTCTATACCCATACGCCTAGATAGGTCAAGTTTTAAGCCTAGGCGCTTAGATCTGTCAATGAGGTAAGGCCAATCAAAGTTGTTAGAGTTGTAGCCCACAATTATGTCTGGGTCATACTTTTGAACGTAATTCACAAATTCTCTAAGTATTACTTTATCATCTTTATCCCTAGCCGTTAAATACATTACTTCTTTTTCCGAATTCACCATGGAGATTATTATTATAGGGTCTCTATCGGGTCTTGGTGTTCCGCGTGGGTTATAAACCTCTATATCAAAGGCCAAAGTCCTCAATTTCGGTAGTTCTAGTTTATCGATTCGGTTCAAAATCTCGACTATTTCGTACTCTGCTTGAACTCTGAAACCCGATGATAACCCCTTCCTAGCAACCTTAAATTTATGCCACGTACAAGGGTATATATCATTATCTATTAGATATCTCATAGAGAACCTTATATCTGCTTCAACAACATCTTTAATCCCTGGTATCTTCATTATATCTTTTCGATATTCGCGTACATACTCTGGAATAAGTGTGGTAATCTTTAATACTTCAGTTGATTTTCCCATGAACTTCTTCTTTTCATGATCTATAGATATAATAGGTGATTTAGGTTGAGATAGAGACTCTATATGTTTGCGCATTATCTCTATTTTACTACTTGTAGAATATTCGTTATCGAGAATAACATAAAAATATGGCCTAAACCTTTTATCCCGTAAGATTACCCGTCGACCTTCTTCATCTATACCCCATATAAGTATGTGTGGTTCAGAAGCAACGATTTCGTACGATATATCTAGAATAAATACGCTGATCTCCGTAGGATTGCTCATAGTTCACACCTATAGAAGGTTCTACGCAAAAAAGATTAATACTTTACATCTCTCTATAAGAAGTATGCCCCGTATGTAACAGATTACGGAGAAAACTATAGTATACTAAGGTAATTTAGTTCGGGTAATTAAATTAAACCATAATCTTCTAGTAATTCTCTTATCCTCTTTAATTCCTCGTATACTTCAACCCCCTTGGGAGTAATGCTGACGTTCTTATTCTTTCCTATTATAGTAATTTTCACTAAACCTTTTTCATTTAATTCTTTAAGAAGACCGCTAAGCCTATCATAGGGCATGTTAACAATAGTTGCAAGTCTTGTTGGATTTATCTCTCCCTGCATCAAGGTTTCAAGTATATCGAGAACTATTAAGAGTTTACTTCTCTTCTTATTCATGGTTTGAAGACCTTGAGAGAACTGTAGAGAGCTAATAGGACTGCTGATGCACATCTAATGAGTTCAGCTATAAGAAGCACCATCGGGATTAATTCGATTCCTACTATCACAGATATGGCTCTTAGATAATAGCTGCTTGATAATATAGTAAGCAATATTTTTGTATATCCAGTAGCGTGTAAAGCTACATAAGTTGAGAGTATTCCTGCAATTACATCCGGGGTCATTAGTAGAAGAGTTGGAAAGAACATAAAAACATAGAGATATTTTCTACTACTGTACCTTTGCACAATCATTATAGAGAATGCTACAATAGCTGTTGTAGCAGTTGCTACATAGAATGCTGTAGATGCTTTTATATCGCTATAGATGATGGACAACGAAGCACATAACTGACTAATAGATAAAAAGAAAAATGATATTGTTGATAAGAATATTTCAGAGGTATTAAGTCTTCGATATATATGTAAAAGACGTAGTGCTATATAAAGAAAGGCTATGAAACCTATGAATTCTGCTACTAATACAGGAATATCCATGATGATTCCCTACCGCCTTAGGTAAATACACCTAATACCATTGAAACTAACTTCGATAGGTACAATTACAGGGCCTCTAGGAGTTCTGAAGAAATACCCTACCAATGAAACCGATTTATTGCAGGAGTTCTTCACGATAGTTTCACTAGATAATACCGTAGATGTACTATCATTAATGCATCTATATTCGAGTAAAAACGTTACATGCAAGTAATCACCTTTATCCGTTACTATGAACTTTGATTCTTTATCTCTTAAAATTAAGGTTCCTCTATATCTAAATCTTCTGTCAATAGGTGATGCATATCCAACTACACCTGGAATAAACCTAGGTAGTTCCCTAGGGGGATTACCATATACTTTCTCTATGATGTGCTCAATAACCTCCTCCTCTTCAACAGGATATGTTAAGTATAACATAATAGGGGTAGCTATCGCTACTAAAGTAACTGAGCATAAGACCATAATTAGCGATTTCTTTAACATGTTTTCAGCCATTAATATAAAAATAATCAAAAATGTAAAAAATTTATGATTTACAGATTACCTACTTCAGATTTACATAGATCTTAAAGGAATTTTGGCTGAACTTGTAGGGCTAACACTTGTTCCAGAACTCTTAGCCACAATTTCACATTTAACTAATTTCTCCACAGTATTAGTCTCTAGGTTAACGTATGCTATAGCTCTACCTTCGCCGGGTTTAACCATTAGTACAACAGCTTTTGTAGCTCTCATTATCACGTTCCCATCTCCCTGTATAACAAATCTTATTATAGGCTCAATACGCGTGATATTATAGCCATTAACAAGCAGAGATGAAGTGTTTGAATCCAATTCTAATATTTCTATAACTTTCTGTTTGAATTCCTCACTAACCTCCACAATAATACCCGGTCTTGCAAAACCGCGACCAAATCGCTTCATAGGTAGAATCATGGATTGCGATATATTAAACAACGTTTTGTTGTTTACAAAGTTGCCTAGTGTGTAGCTTAGATGCTCCCTGACCCTAACCCCTACATCGTTGCCTTTCATAGCTATAACAACTGTTGCTATACCAGCGACAGTTACTGCTAAAGCTATTGCTATGATTATCAGAGTTATTGTTTTATTCGCCATATTGACTCCCAAAATGCAATGAAGGTTTATAAAGTATATAAGGAGCACTCACGTGTTGTGTTTAGCCGATTAATGCTTCTAGAATTGAAATAGTTTGCTTATTTCTGAAGGTCTGTAAATGCTGATTATTTTTCCATCCCTTAATGCGTATATTTTGGTGCACTCTTTAGATACTAAGATATCATGTGTAGCAATAATAAATGTCTGGCTAAGCTCTCTGTTGAGCTTCTTAACCAGATCCATGAGTTTTTTGGTATTTTCTGTATCTAGAGCACCTGTAGGTTCATCCATAAGTATTACCACCGGATCCGTAGCTAGAGAACGAGCTATTGCAACACGTTGTTGTTCTCCTCCACTAATTATATCAGGTGTTCTATCTGCTAAATGTTCAATGCCTACGAGTTGAAGTAGCTTTAACGCCTTTTCCTTCCTTTCTTTCTCTTTAACACCTAGAAGGTACAGAGGTAGCTCTACATTCTCAAGGACCGATAACATGGGTACTAAGTTATAAAATTGAAATACATACCCTATTTTCCTAAGCCTAAATTCAACTAGTTCACGGTCTCTGAGGCTACGTATATCAACACTATCTACGATTACTTTACCTGTATCAGCTCTATCGAGCCCTCCAATGATATTAAGCAGTGTTGTTTTGCCGGAACCCGAAGGCCCAACTATGCACACTATCTCACCTCTTTGAATATCTAAGTCTATTCCTCTAAGTGCTTGCACATATTGTCTGCCGTATCTGTAAGTTTTTACGACATTTCTTAGTTGAACAATGATGCTCTTAGACATGCCTCAAAGCCTCAACAGGTTTTAATCTATAAGCTCTGTAAGCGGGGTAGATACCTGCTATAACTCCCACAATTATGCCTAAAACTAAGGATATAGCTATACCTAAAGGAGTTATTGATGGGTTAAACTGGATTTGCTGTATGGATGGCTGATTGGATCCTCTCCCAGGCAAACCGAAAAATCTTTGCGTACCAACTTGTGCAAGCATAGGTGCTATGATGTAAGATAATATTATACCAATAAAGACCCCTATACCGCCTCCAATAAGGCCTAAAATTGTTGATTCTAACAGAAATAATTTTAAGACAAATGTATTGCTTGCTCCAACAGCTTTAAAAATCCCTATCTCTCTCGTTCTTTCAGCTACAGCCATAGTCATAGTGTTCATAACGCCAAAAACTCCCGCGGTAATAGCTACAAGACCTATGGTTGTAAAGAAGTATGTGATAGTGTTGATCGCTTGAGTTGCACTTTGAACTGAAATCGTAGGCACAAATACAGCTACACCTGGTAGTAAGGTTGTTATTTGATGCGCTATATTTTGAGCTTGTGAAGGATCTACACATTTTATGAGTATTTGAGTGACCTTGTTGTTAAGTCCAGTAATGTTTTGTGCAATATCTATTGGAATATAAACGGAGTTTTCAGCGAATCTATTAATAGCTCTATATATTCCTACGAATGTAAAAGTTATACTATTATTACCATATTCTAGAACCACGTTGCTTCCTATAGGAATCCCGAGCTCATCAGCTATAGCTCTACCTAGTACGATTTCATAAACACCTAATCCGCTTAGGAACCTCCCCTCATCTATTTCTAGCGACGATACCTCTGAATAACTCGAAGGATCAACACCGTAAACACCTACATTAATTGTATTTCCAGCCAATGTTATGCTGGCTCGAAACGTTAAAACCGGAGATAATGTATAAACACCTGGAATAGTATAGATTTGATCCAGAACCTGCATATCAATATATTGTTGAACTGAGGGCTGGAGTAATCTTAAGCCCTGTTGAGCTCTAGGTATAACATTTGATAGGAAACTTCTAGTACCATTGTAAACAACTATATCAACTCCTGATATTCTTCTAATAAGTTCTAAAGACCTTTGAGTGCCAGTTGCAGATATGGATAGAAGTGAAAACATTAATCCTATACCAACGGCTACGCCAAGAACTGTTAGGATTGCTCTTAGCTTCCTCTTGGTGATATTTCTTAATACAATGGTAAACATATTCAATAATAGAGCACCTTCAAAACGCCGATGTTAAATTAGGAGTTTATAAGTATTGCTCACATAAGTACTATAGACAACAACAAGGTTTCCATGTTTCTAAACAATAGCATACTTGCAATTAGTGTATTAAAATCGATTTAATAATATGTCTTTAGTAAAACATATATATCAAGGTACTTATTTGCTTATAATTGGAGTAGTTATGCAGCAAGTATCTATCGTTTTACCAACATTCAAAGAAAAAGAAAACATAAACATTCTATTCAATGAGATAAGGAATAAGATTAATCTAAGAGGCTATGAGGTCTTAGTTGTTGACGATAATAGCCCAGATAAAACTTGGGCAGAAGCTTTAAACAATATAGGAGAATACGATGTTGTTGTTAAAAGAATTAACATGAAAGGGCTATCATCGGCTGTTATAGACGGTGTTCTTTTTTCTTTAGGGGGATATGTTGTTGTTATGGATGCTGATCTACAACATCCCCCCGAAGTTGTTAACAATATGTTTGAAAAAATTAAAAATGATTGTTATGAAATCATCGTTGGTTCTAGGTATATGCATGGAGGAGGTGTTATAGGTTGGTCTAAGATAAGGCTTTTAACATCTAAAGGCGCTACTCTTATAGCTAAAATACTTCTCCCTTATGCCCGAAAAATATCAGATCCCATGTCGGGTTTCTTTATGGTAAAAAAAGAGTTGATTGAAAAGAACAAGGACAAACTTGATCCAATGGGATTCAAAATACTACTAGAGATTTTAGAAAAATGTAGACCTAATAAAGTAGCTGAAGTCCCATATGTCTTTAGATCTAGATACTACGGCAAAAGTAAACTAGGAACCAAGACAATTATTGACTTCATTATCCATGTACTTAAGCTCTCTGGTTGGAGACCACTAAAATTCAGCGCTGTTGGCTTGACGGGGGTTCTAGTTAATTTATTTATGCTATGGTTTATAGGTGCAATTTATCCATTGTTAGTAAGATCATTCTTTGCACTTGGTAGTGCAATAGCTATAGAGGTAAGTATTCTATGGAATTTTATCGTTCATGAAGTATGGACCTTCAGAGATAGAAGAGCTGATTCTTTAGTAAAACGATTAACAATTTTCCATATAGCTACTTCACCGGGGGCGTTAGCACAATACATATCAGCAATATCGGTTAGATATGGGCTTTCTTTTAATCCCTTTATAGCTCAGCTTGTAGGTATAATAGTAGGATTTCCAGTAAACTATATCGTTAGCGAGTTAGGTGTATGGAAAACATACAGAGCATCAGAGACTTAATCGCTTAATATCATGCAAAATAGTTATTAAGTGTTCGGTTTTTCATAACATAGGTTAGGATATGATGATCTTAGCTTCTCTGTAACTTCTTCAAGGTCTTTAATTGTATCAACAGATTTCCAGTAAACATCTTTGTATATATAGCCTTTAAGAAGTTTTTTATTTGCAAGAAGAGGAAAAGCTGTTCGCTCTACATCTCCTTTTTGTGGTAGATACTCGAATATTGTAGGCTTCATAACGTAAACCCCAGCATTAATTGTATATTCGATTGTGGGTTTTTCCACAAATTCTGTAATATATTCACCATTTAGCTTGACTATTCCATATGGGCTCCTCATATACACTAGCGCGATAACCGCTATACTATCATCCTTCTTAATGAGTTCCGCCATCTCTAGCGGATTAAGATTAGAAATTATATCGCCATTCACAATTACAAACATATCTTCTTTTCTAAGAATGTGTTCAGCATTCTTTATAGCTCCACCAGTACCTAAGGGTTCATCCTCGATAACGTAGCTTATTTTAACCCCAAACTTTTTCCCACTACCAAAATATTCTATCACTTTTTCCTTGGCGTAACCAAGCAGAAAGACAAAATCAGTTATCCCAAAGCTTTTAAGCCATACGATCTGCCATTCAGCTAGGGGTTTACCACATACCTCTACCATTGATTTAGGCCTATCCTCGGTTAAGGGCCTAAGTCTCTTGCCATAACCACCGGCAAGAACGACTGCCTTCAAGAGGTTTCACCAAATAAACCTATTAACAAGGTTAAATATAAGTGTTCAATAGATGAGCACTCGTCGGGTTGCCTGAATAGATGATGACTTCACGGACCAGGTGATATTCTATGAAAGAAACATGTATAATATGCGGTAAGCCTATGGATAATGCGGATACCATTAAGTGCGCTATATGTGGGGTATTAATGCATAGATCTTGTGCTTATGATGAAGCTTTACTAGATGCTGAAGAGAACAGTTTATGCCCTTACGATGCATTGATGGCTGCCCTTGATTGGTTTGACGCTGTTGTTTCAGTTTATGTTGATACACTTAATAACGAACAAAGAAACGATATCATTGGTAGGCTCAGATCTTACTTAACCTTGTTAGAAGGCAAGGAAAACATAGGATAGAATTACTTTACCTCGCTTATAATACCATCGTATAGAACATATTTTCTATGAGCGTACTCTAGAACCCGAGGATCGTGGGATACTATCACTATTGCTGTTTCAAAATCTTTACTGATTTTGGTAATAAGTTCAAGGACTTTTTTAGCGTTTTCCCAATCAAGGTTAGCGGTTGGCTCATCCGCTAGTAAAAGCGATGGAGTGACAGCAAGAGCTCTTGCTATGGCTACTCTTTGTTTCTCGCCCCCGCTAAGCACTTTTACCTTGATGTTCTCTTTTCCTATCAAACCCATATATTCTAGAATACTGTATATCCTGCTCTTCCTCTCTTCTTCGTCAAGACCTATTATCATTAACGGTATCTCTATATTATCATAAACAGTTAAATCCTCTATAAGTCCATAATCCTGAGGTATATAACTAATAACATTGGCTCTAAGCGCCGCTAAACCATCTTCATCTAGTAACATAAGGTTATAGCCCTCAACTATTACTTCTCCTTGATCAGGTCTTTCGAGACCTGCTAAAATCTTTAGTAAAGTTGTTTTCCCTGCACCGCTAGGTCCATGAATACATAAGATTTCACCTCTATAGATATATAGATTTACATTCTTTAGCACAGGTACGGTTCTACCACACATGGTATAGTATTTCCATAAATTCCTCACAATTGCTACTATTCTCTTCATCTTCTTAACACCTTATACAGTACATAAGATAGGGAAAACATGTACACTACGTACGCGATCAATGTAACTGTCATAATTATGTATAGACTAAAACGAAGAAGGTACATAACATACGCTATTATAATAGGCAAGAGTCTTAAAATAAGGTAAACCCTTATGCAAATCAATATCAATTTCTTCCTTGCACCAGAAAGAATTAATACTAATATATACTGCACTAAGGTCTTCTTATCAGATAGAATAGAGGTTAGAACAGCTACGAATGAAAGTAACATCATATTCACAAATACTAACTGTATATCAAACATAAAGAGATATATAGTTGATGATGCAACGAAAAGTATTATGTAAATCATACCTTTTCCAGTAATTGAAAGTTTAGCTGATTGAAGTACTAACTCTCTATACAACTAATAACCCCTCCAACAGTCTTTGATAGAGCTAATCTTTGAATTGATGATAGGAACTCCCGTGTTGAATCTTCCATACTCCATACATCTACAAAGACTGTATACCTAAAGTTGTTGTTAATTCTATCAACGTATATCTCAACCGAAGCTAATGTAGATAAGGCTTTCTTATATATAAGTTCTATTCTAATTATTTGAACTTTTTCCTCTTTTATTCCCTCAACCTCGCTGATTGCAAAGAAATCATCCTTGCTTAGTATACCTCTCAAACATGAAGTAAGTTTATCCAAGGAAGTAAAGACGCTTACTACATAGCTATAGCTACCAATAAGCTCCGGATGTAAAACTTCGCCAGCAACACTACGAAGCCTATATGATGTCATAACTACGAAGCCTATAACTGATATGACGTAATTCAATACGGCTACACTATTTATCAACCCCATCCATGCAATACTTACTAAAGGTAGTGACATTAAAAACAAAGTTATTGTTGTACCTAGTAGAACAGCAGATTTAAAGAATTTCCTAGTAGCACCAAGTATGAAAAGATCTCTACCCATGCTTAACATTTTTTCTATAAAGCCGCCCCCAATGGCATATATCATTATCATTGATATAATAAATGATAGAAAAATACTCATCAATGTTTTCGGCGTTGGAGTAAGGCTTCGACTTAAGATCTGTAATCCACCGTCTGTGCTGATCGCAATGTAATCGAATATGTCTAACACATTGTTTACCTCGTTTTTGTATTTCTCAATAAAATCAAAGCCTACAACCATTGTTTGTACTTCACATCCCTCAGAGCATAGTTTCTTCTCAATATTAATCGATATTGGAATTAACAAAATCTTGCTTTCATCTTCTATTCTTAAACTTAGTCCCCCTATCGTGCCTATACTATGAACAAAGTAGACCCCCGGTAAAAGCTCTAAACTCATTAGCTTAGATAAATCAACCTTAACTAACTGAATATCCATACCCAAGAAATTTGAAAGTATTGCATTGTCTACATAACTATCATCATCAGCTATGACATAGTTCTGTGATAAGTAATCGCAATACCTATAAAACTCTGACCTTATATCCACATTATTTTCATTTATATAGTTGAAATTACATTTAATAATAAGGGCATAGTATGTACTTTCATTTATTTCTATTCCTTTAAAAATTTGATAAACCAAGATGTATCTCTGGGTTATACTGTCTACAACCTCAGGCGGTACTAAGTGTTTTCCAACAATTAATGCATTATAGTGAGTTTCTGTAGATATAATTTGTGAAGTAAATGCAAAAGACGATGTATATGCAACAGTTAGTGAGAGAATGTAGATTGTTAAGAGAATTAACAACACTTCAGATGACAAGAATGACTTTTTGACAACGTTTTTGATTAATTTAAAAGCCGGTGAAACAAGCTTTATTTCACTTAAATGATCTTCTTCAACGAATCCCCTGTATTTTGTTGCAACTAATATTATGATACATATAAAAACAGCAGATGTTGGTAGTAATATTAATATTGTTTCTATAGGCATTTTTCTACCTCACATTGTGATTAATTTTATGAGAGTGTTAAGCACTATAGCTAAACCACAACCAACTATGAATAGTGTTGAAAATACTATGCATTTTTCATGAGTTTCAACACCGAGTTGAACTAACATTCTCTTTATTAAAAATACTACAAGAGATACTATGCCTATATCTGGAGGCAACGTCATTCCTACAACAAAAGGAAACAAAGGTAAAGCTCTTCGTAAGTTGAGTATAACCAATAATAAACCTATAGCTAGCCCTAGAAGAATGGTTATAAATGGTGTTAGTTCTAGCTTACCGCTGTAGATAGTGGCCATCCAAATAACTGTGGGAATCCATCTAGTTAACGGCATATGCGGTGAATTAAACCCATAGGTATGGACAAGTATGTTACCGCACATATAAGTTGCGAAACTGCCAATAAATATCCCTAAGCCAAAATATAATACAATCTTCACTATGTTATACTTAAAGAATCTCGAAAATCTAAGTAAATTCATAACAGAACCCCCCACAACTTGGGGCATCGGTATACCTGTATATGGATCTAGAACAGCATATGTTGAAATATCTTTAACGCCCATCAAGTACAAATATAATGTTACAAGAGGTAAAAGAGCTTGGGAACCAACACCTGCTTCTCCTACGGTTCTTAGGTTAACTATTGTTAGAATTACATGCAGAATTATTATTGGTATTAAGTGAAATACTATACTGTGAAAACCTGAAACCAAAACCACGATATAGCCTAACATAACTAATAAGGATGTACCTAGCGCGAACGCTGTTCTTTCCATTTTAAGCCTAAATATCATGGTTATGCTTGTGGTTAACATCTTAGCGTACGTAACTAAGTAAAACACCAACGTCATTAATACAACGCCAACGAGTATACCAACAACAATTGTCGAGTAGCTGAAGAGAGCATCACTAAAGTTTAAGGCTGGTATAACCTTTATGTTAAATAGCGCGATAGCTAAAGGCACAAAAAGCAGATACGTTGATATAGATCCTAGCGATATCATTTTTAACGGTTCAAGCGGTATTATGAATAAAAGCCCAACCATTATGGGCCAAAAAGATAAAGCTAACACCATACCTGGTAAGACACTTGATAGTGCGGGTGTTAAATCCAAAAATACCTCGTTATACATGGTTAACAGTTGAAGAATAAATCCAGCAAACAACATCAACAATATAGATTTATATGATATCACTGTTTTATCAAATAACTTAGTGAGCATTGCAGAAGCAAAACCTATTGGAAATTTAAGCCTCTCTCTTTCTATAAAATGACTCCTAAACGAAAAAGCTATTAGCGCACCACCAAAAGATATAAGAGCTAAAGACACGTATATAGGTATAGCTGTATAATCTGGGAAATCCCCTGAGAAAAAATAATTAGGAACAGAAACTGTTAATCCATAAGCTCTGAGCTTCTTGGATGTATAATTAAGAAATCCAAAAGTTATATACATACCTGAGGTAAGTGTTGTAGTTACGCAAATACCGTACGCAAGTGATGTTGAAATTGCGATGTCTTCGCTACTATATTTTATTCTCAGGAATTTAAAGATCATAACAATAAGGAAAGGTATTATTATTAGTGAGATTTCAGCTGTTGTATATCCTGATATAGCATAGCTATAGCTATCTATGAACCCAACTAGCAAACCTATTATCAGTCCAATCAAGATACTTTTTCTCATATGTATTTCACTTTTTCATTAATCCATGAGTACCTCAAGATTTATCTTACTCTTCCTCTCTCTTAGACTTCTTTTCTGCTTTTCCTTCTGCAATATACATAGGTTGATGCCTAAGCATTTGCTTTATTCTTTCAACACGCTCTAAAGCATCCAACCAATAGACAATATCTCGAGCATCTTCATACGATATTTCACCTTTGTCGATCTTCTTAATATGCATCACTAAAACCCTTGACACTCTTTTCTCTAACTCAACTAATGTGCTTAATACACCTGCCTCTGCGATTTCTTCCTCGGTTTTTACAATCATTACCTTACCATGCAGAGGGCATACTACCTCTCCACTTCTAAGTTTAAGCAATGGTGATTTACATATAGGACATACTTCTGAAAGTAAAGTTGCACCACTTCGCATTAATTCGACTGCTTTCTTTAATGCTATCTCTCTAGCCTCCTTATCAATATCCTCGCTCATATCGACACCTAAAACGTTGAATACTTAATCGATATACGTACAGAAATTACAGAAGATATATATTTTGTTTGGCTATACTAGATAAAACTAACATAAAGTTATTATTAGGTAAAAATACTTTAACTCATTAAAATCAATGTCATAACGTTTATAGCCCATTAGTTGGTTACTTGTTCGATTAATACATTTTAAGAATACAATTCGATAATCACAATAATACTTGTTATTTTAAGAAACCCCAGTAATATGGACCTTTGTCTTTATCTTGAAAACCTATACCTAATTGATTCAATAACTTCACCAAGATCAAACCCAAAAACAACCTTGGTCACCTCACTTATTATGAACCAAAAACAATCCTACAAACTTTATCTAACCTTCTATAGTGTTACATAATATAAGCAGTCTTCAAGTAGTTAACAGGATATCAATAGAGTAAAACATGACCTTAGTAATTAATCCAGGTGTACTATTAGCTAGCATATTTATATGGGTTATGAAACAAAAAGTATATAGCCTGGCGATTATTACCGAAAATTGTAGGTTCCCGCCGTAGCTCAGCGGCAGAGCGCCCGGCTGTAGTGGGGTGGGTGTGGATACCGGGTGGTCGGGGGTTCAATTCCCCCCGGCGGGACCTTATCGTACTTAAATATTCTAGATCTCAATTATAACTGACATAGATACATTATATGTATTCATTGCTCTAAACGTCGAGTACTTTGTTATACTCTATCACTTAGCCGAATCATTTTGAATTATATGATGCTATACGAATAGTGTTTTAAACGTTTAAACTACTAAAACCAAGAAAATTATGATAGGTGTTGTTTTAAATGGATGATGAAGGAGGTGAACGAGGATCTATGACTGGTGATCAACCAGCTGACAATAATTGTTTAACTTTTCCATGCATGATACCTAACGAGATTTTTGAATTATTCATAGAAGTATTTAACAAAAAATTTAAGACTAATCAGACCATGAAAGTAACATCATTTTTCAGTTCCTGCCGACATCATCACCATATATGTGCTTCATAAAAACACTACACTATAACATAACTTATATTTTGACAATATATAAGTTATAATCGATCCCCAATATAGCTGAGATTACTAGTTCAATAATTTAATCTATGTTCTTTGTAGAATTATATATCTCCTAATTAATTAACGTTATGTTTGGAGTTCATAATGAAGATGTTTAATGTTAGGTTTATTAATTTTGTTTTCACATGATTATAGTTGATGATGAAACTGCTGTTAAACTTCCATCTACGAATTTAGCCGTTACTAGGATGCTTACCTTTGTACCACTAATAATAGGGTTACCAGATATTATGAAAACTACAGGTATCTCTTGCCCAGGGATTAAGGGTAAGCTCGACAAATCTAATGTTATAACATTGTTACTTAGAGCTCCATAGTTTGAAGGTACTAATAGTTTTATTGTATTTAAATTTGTACCTATAATTGATATATTAATTTTGTCTATAGCTTTAGTCCCAAGATTTCGAATTGCTATGGATATCGATGCATTTCTATTATCTATAGCGTTTGCTGATAGTATCATTAAACTAATTTTTTGTTGTTGTGTTGTTGAGCTCATAAAGTTTGGTATAAACATATATAGCATTACACCTATAGCTATTGTTATAGCTATGCCAATTGTTATGGCAAGTAATTCACTTAATCCATATCTAAATAATTTTGACTTATCCATCATTTAATCCCACACTATTGAAATATTTATAAAATGTATTGCTTTTATGAAACTACATCATAGCATTGCAAGAGGTGTAATGATTAACACCACTAAGAGGAATAATATACTTCTAAGTTCTAGAAACGGTAGACCTCTACGAAGAGTACTAGACACAAGTGTGTATCCCAATAAAGATATGTATAAAATACTGTATAAGACGTCAAAGCTGGGTGAGATACTTGAAGGTAGACCCCATACTGTAATCGATTCATACAAAGGTTTCAGCGATTTCCAAATCCATATAACTATAAATACATTTATAAATGCAAATACATCAAAGAATCTCGATGTCTTTTCTACTCCACTACGAAGAGCTTTAATCTTTGTAATATACTCATGTAATGTCTGGAAAACTTCTGGATCATTATTTCCACATTCCTGTGTTAACCCAAGAGTAAATAACATGAATCTAAATAGGAAACTAGGTGAAGGTATTCTAATAGCTACAAATGTTAAAGGAATCCCTTGACAGAGCATTATTAAAGCTGTTCTAAGTTTCTCCTTAGTTATTTTATGAATGGCTCCTGTTGCTATTATGTATTCGAAAGCGCTAGCTACATCGTATCCGTTTTCTTTAAGTTCAACCATAGTCTTTGTAATTTCAATACTATCTTTATCTAGTATTTCTATCTCTTTAAGTATTTCACTATACCTGTACGATACAGCTAATGCTAAAATCCATGCTATTGCCATTGAATGTGCTCCTACAATTCTATAGAGGATAACAGAAACTGAAACCAGTACGATTAACGGGACAGAAATTAATTTAAGTGCATGTATGGAATTTAATGATCTAGGCTGTGAGATATAAACAAGAATTACTAGCAACGGTGTTATAGAAATAATTAAGGCTACTGTAAGGTAGGCATTAATTACAAACATTGTCATTGTTATGAGTGGTAAAATAGCATATGTAGCTATCATAAGCTGCCCAAAGACCGATGACATTCGCTCACTGTACAACTTTAATGAGAATTCATTTATAATCAGTAATTCATTCAATTTAGATTTTAACCAAGATACAACATCCCCGCCACTTCTTAGATGACTTGCATAACCTGATAGCACGCTTGACAGCTTAGCATTAGGTGTAGTACTAGCTCTACCTATAATAGACGATATATGCGATAAACCGTACAGTCTGGAATCTCTATCCACAATTATGAGTTCCTTAGCAATTGCAGGGAGAATACGTACATTCCTAAGTCTATCTATCAATAACTTAATATTAGCTCTCACACTTTCTAGAGTAATCAATAGTACAAGAAACCAAGGTAGCTCTACATCGATTTTCCTACTATGATTATACACATCATAAACGGGCTTCAATATCAATACCATGTAAATGCTAAAAGGTATTAAAGCCAAAAGAACTAGCAGGTAGATCCCGTTTAAAACACTTACAATTATTAGTAAGAATGCTATAGGTATTAAAGTAGGAATTATTTTAGACCATTTCCTTGCAAATTCCATGGATTCTAATTCTAGGCTCTTAATGATATAAAATCTGTATATCTCACGTAATTTTATCATGAAGTCTGCAACATATATCGATACAATAGGTATTAAAATAACACTTAATACATATGCCATATATATCACAAAATTTAAAGGAGTATAAATAATATCTTTAATTGATGTTACACGAACCTTATCTACGTTTAATGTTAATACTGCAGTTTCGCATATAACTACAAGTAATGTAACAATAAAACATATTAAGAACTCCCGCCTAGAATAGGGTCTACTACTTGCTTTTATTACCATTAGTATCCCTTCAATTTAAGAAGATTAATATAAGGTAAAGAATGTCAATACTTCTAAGTAACTCAAGCCTAGTTAACAACGATAAATAAGTTATCATTCCAACTACAATAGTTTAATAAAGCTCAACATATCTCTTAAGATACTATAAGAGATTATAGTGGGTAGGTAAGCTAATGAAAGACCAGGGTAGTCTTTGCACTTGGAATAAAGATAAAGTTTTAAAACTTTTTAGCATCTTAGCACAAATGTACAGTATAGATATTAACGAATTTGCCATATCTATAGCTAACCATGCAAAAACCAATTTCTTCGAAATACTTGTAGCGATAATTCTAAGTCAAAATACCAATGATAAAAATGCTGTTAACGCCTTTAATAACCTCAAAACAGCTATGGGTGTTATACCCCCTCAAAAAATTATTAATATAGATGACGAGGAACTTAAAGTATTGATTAGGGTTGCAGGATTAATAAATAGAAAAACCAAAGCGCTGAAGGAACTGGCAACAATTATCATCGAAAAACCTGAGTTCTTCGATAAGCTTATGCATTTAGATGTTGAGGAGGCTAGAAAGAAGATGCTAGAGCTCCCTGGTGTAGGACATAAAACAGCTGATGTATTTCTACTAATGGTTTTAAGAAAACCCACTTTCCCTATAGACACTCATATCAATAGAGTTGTTAGAAGGTTAGGTATAGCATCATTAAAAGATACTTATGAAGTTATAAGAGCTAGAATTCTTGATTACCTAGGGTATGATGTTGAAAAACTTATTGAGTTTCATTTACTGCTTATTATGCATGGTAGAAAAACTTGTAAAGCTAGAAACCCTCTATGCACCCAATGCCTTGTATTTAATACATGTTGCAGAGTATTAGAATAGATAGAAAGTTCAGAAGCGCTGGGTACATCATACCTCAGTGCTCAGCTATTTCATCATAACCAAAGCCTGTATATATAGCTTACGAACAAATTCGAAATTTTGCGCTAAACCTATATTATATAAAGATAAACTCTATAACGTTTCGTACCTACATAGAGTTCTTCAACGTCTAAAGGTTGTAACCAATCCATACTATAGTCCAAAGATATAATCATGGTCCCGGGTCTTAGTTCGCTAATTATTTTATTTTTTAATCTATTAATTACATTTGTAGTTAAATATATGTAAACAATAGACGCTGAAGATAAGTCTACGTTAATTATGTCGCTATTTATAAAGGTAATTCTATCCTCAACATCTTGTTCGCGTGCTTTTGTTCGTGCAATCTCGATAAGCTTATCATCGATCTCGATACAAATAGCTTTGGCACCTCTCTTTGCGGCCCCTATAACTATTCTACCGTCGCCGCATCCAAGATCAAAAACAATATCTTTGGAATTAATGGATCCTAAATCTAACACAAATTCAATTACTTCATTAGGTGTAGGAGCCCACGGCGCTTCAACATATCCGTAAGTAACCCCTAGTTTCTCCCATAGATGTGCTACATCGATCAAATCTTGAAGTAATTTATTTAAATCATTGTCCCACATTATACTCAAATAAACATACATAATCTCGGTAAAAATACTTTAGTAGACCATGAAGAACTATTTCAGAAAACAAATATGGAAAATGTATGCGAATTCAGTGATCTAGCTGATAACATCATATCAACAAAGTATATCCTGAAATACATTCATAATATTATTCAGAAATTCATTTAATCCCCAGTAGAATAGCAATATATTAAGGTATTGAGTATGGCATTAGGTTATATTAGATGAAGTATCCAACAGTAGACATAATTGCATGCCCAACCTGCAAGTATTATCCTCTGAATCTCAAAGTTTTTAGAGAAACAAAGGTAAGGGCTCCCAGCGTTACCCGTAAACCTTTCTGCGAAATCTTCTGCGCTCTTCACAACAAATACGTAATAGAGCTTACTCATATCGATTGCGAAGAATGTTTAACACATGATATAGTATGGGGGATCCTTTGCTGCCCTAATTGCAAAGAATACTATCCTATAATCCTTGGCGTTCCGATAATGTATCCCCCATACTTAAGACAAAATCTAAGGATAAAAGCATTATTGAATATTTTTACGCGTAAGTTTAGATTGGATCTAGCAAATATTCTATGCAATACATAATCTAGATAACATCTTTTCATTTATCAGTGGGTGCCGACAACATCACGTGGTCAGTGCGAGCCACTTGACATCATCCGATAAGTATGAAAATAAAAATAGTTTATAAGAACTAAAGAAGTTATAGCTCTTTTCGTTGCTATGAAACATTTGATCTTCTTCCTGCACAATCTAGCTCTACTCTATATTCAATTTATTTAGTTTCTTTGCTGGTTGTTACTATCAATTATATAATATTAAAAACCTGTTAGGGGCATAAGGTACAATAACTATAAGATAATTATGAATAGGTCTTAGAGCTTAAATAAACATATATCCAAGATTTTAGTACTATTTTATTGGATTAAATTAGGTGCGTATTATGTGCGGAATCATAGGTATTGCATGCAGCGCTACTTGTAGTAAAGTTTTAGGTAAATTTCTAGGACTTGTAATTAAAGAATGCCTCTTAAATCTCGAGTATAGAGGTTATGATTCTGTAGGCTTCGCTATTATTGACGAGAGCAACATCGTTATCAGGAAGAGCAAAGGTAAAATATTAGATGTAGAGAAGAAACTAAGTTTCGATGAATACGATGGGTCTGTGGGTATTGGACATACTAGGTGGGCTACACATGGCGAGCCTAGCGATAGAAATGCCCATCCTCATACGGATTGCAGAAGTAATATAGTTATAGTACATAATGGAATTATACACAATTACTTAGAGCTTAAAGAAATGCTTATTGAGAAAGGCCATGTTTTTAAAAGTGAAACTGATACAGAGGTTATTCCACATTTTTTAGAGGATTTATTGGCCAAAGGCTATAATGTCTTAGATGCTGTGAGAACATTAGCAAAAGTGTTGAAAGGCGCATACGCTTTAGCCATAATCGTTTCCAGCGAACCTCAAAAAATATACTTCATTAGAAACGTATCTCCCTTAGTTATAGGTGTAGGTAGTAATGTTTCGTTTATAGCAAGCGATATCCCTGCATTCCTTAGATTTACAAACAAAGTTATAGTCTTAGACGATGGAGATTTCGGTTATGTATCATCTTCCGAGATATACATAGAGAACGTTAATAAAGGCGTTATTGATTGGAGAAAGAGGATGAGAATAGTAGACTGGACTCCCGAAATGATAGCTAAAGAAGGATTTCCCCACTTCATGCTTAAGGAGATACACGAACAGCCTATAGCATTGAGAAATACATTAGCGAGCGTCGGTGTTGAAATAACTGATGTAATCAAGGTATTAGCTGACTCTAATAGGATTTTTCTTACTGCATGTGGAACCTCGTTTCATGCTGCTTTGGTTGGTGAATACATTTTTAATACTTTGTGCGGATTGAATGCAACAACATTCATAGCCTCTGAGTATTTAAGGTACAGAAAAGTTTTCAGAGAAGGTGATGTTGTAGTTGCTATTAGTCAATCAGGAGAAACAATAGACACTCTTATGGCTGTTAGAGAGGCAAAAAAATGCGGAGCTAAGGTTGTAGCTATATCGAACATTCTCTACAGCGCTATACCAAGGGAATCCGATGCTGTCGTATATACGAGAGCCGGGCCAGAAATAGGTGTAGCGGCAACAAAAACATTTACAACTCAACTATTAGTATTATTACTTATTTCCATCGAAGTAGCAGGTTTTCTAGGTGCTGAGAACCGACAAAACCTAGAGTATATACGTAAAGAAGTTAGAGAAATACCAGATATAATTGAAAATGTTATACATTTACACGAAGCCCGTATAAGGAGGTTAGCCGAGAAGTTGAAGAATAAGACAAACGCGTTTTTCCTTGGAAGAGGCATAGGGGTCCCGATATCTATGGAGGGAGCTTTGAAGCTCAAAGAAATAGCCTATGTACATGCGGAAGCATACCCTGCAGGCGAAAGTAAACATGGACCTATAGCTTTAGTTGAAGAGGACTTCCCTGTATTCTTTGCCTTATTTGAAGACGAATACAAAGAGCTATTAATAAGCAACATAGAGGAAATGAAAGCTCGTAGAGCATTCACTATAGGACTTATACCTAAAAACTTTAACGAAGCTATAAAGAGGTTAGATATAATATTTGAAATACCTAGATTAACTCCTTATACTGCTGCTATAGTTTATGCTGTTCCATATCAACTCATAGCCTATTACACCTCTGTATCTAAAGGTTTAGACCCAGATAAACCTAGAAACTTAGCCAAAACTGTAACTGTTGAGTAGGTGATGATCTAATGAATACGCCTGTAGTAGTTCTTGCAGGTGGTACTGGCGAAAGAATAAAGGTTTTAACTGGAGGTAAACCAAAGGCGTTACTATATCTCGCAGGTAAACACCTTGTTGAGTACACCCTAGAGAATCTCATAAAAATTGGCGGTAAAGATATATATGTAGTAGTCAATGATCCAAGAGATTTTGAGGATATAGCAGTTAAGTACGGTAAAAAATTAAAGCTTGAGCTTGTGCAACAAAAAAATCCTGGGATTGAAGGTGCTGTAACCTCCGTTAAAGACTATATAAACAATGACTTTATTCTCATATACGGCGATGTCATAGCTCCTGTTGACATGTATATAGAGTTGCAATCATTGTACTTAGCCGGCAATTACGGTGTAATCCTTATACCTGAAGAAGAAGTTGAGTCTTATACTGTTGCAAAGTTAGGGGCTGCACCAACCATTGAGAAATTTACCTACGGTATAAGTGCAACTGAGTCTGCAGGTCTATATGTTGTTGGAGGAGCTTACGTATTACCTAAGGAGTTCATATACGCTGTTGAATCACTTAATAACATGATTGAGGCTTTGAACTACGTGAACATAAAGTATAAGTTAAGGCCTTGTATATGGAGTGGGTGGTGGATTGACGTCGAATATCCCTGGGATTTACTAAGAGCAGTATTATATGTTCTACATCAACTAGATAGATCTATAATAAGTAGTAACGCTAAGATTGCTTCTACAGCTGTTGTTGAAGGACCTGTGATCATCGAGGACGATGTTGAAATAGATCATTATGCTATAATCAAAGGACCTGCCTACATAGGTAAGAGAAGCTATATAGGGTGTAATTCTCTAATAAGAAGCTATGTTGCATTGGAAGGTGGAAATGTTGTTGGTTCCTATACCGAAATAGTATGGAGCTCTATACAGAGAAATGCAACAATAGGTAGCAGATCCTACATAGGGTTTTCAGTTATTGGAGAAAGATGTACAATAGAGCCTGGAGTTGTGACACTAAATATTGTTCCAGATAACGTAAGGATAGCTAGAGCAATAAAAACAGAGAGAAGAGGTAGAGAATACGTAAAACTTGGTGCAATTATTGGATACAATTCAAGGATAAAAGCCTATATAGTGCTCAAACCCGGCGAAGTAGTAAGTAGCTGAAAATCGTAACAAAGTAATTCGCTTAATAAAACTTACCCCAAAATAAATTCTTTTTAAGTATTCATAGCAATTCTTTAACTACATAAATCTATAATGCATTATACCCTATGCCTTGACCCTTTAATTAATTTTAACTCTATTGTATTCATTGTTTACTTATAACTAATATCCCAAGTTGTTAAGTTAAATATTTGGCTACTATAGAATAAATAAATAGCTAGTACAGATGTTTTACAAAGAGAAAGTTAGCTATTAAGTAATTCAAATACTCTCTTTAGTGCAAACCATCCAGGTTTTTTGGAGAAATCTGTTCTTAAAACTCCCCATCCACACCAACCAAGTCCACTTGAGGGTTCACATGATATAGGATTTTCATCCCAAAGCATATACCATACAATAAACTTTATAGGTATTTCGCGAACCATGTTGATTATGGAACTGAATGCCGTGTTTACAAACCTAGCTTGTTCTATCTCTCTTTTTATAACAACCTTATTTAGAATCCTTAACTCTGTAGAGAATCCTATTTCGGTTATTGCTAGAGATTTACCATACTTTTCAACATCTCCGTAAACACTCTTAAGTATACGCCAATCATGGTGACCAGCAAAACTCCAAGTTCTAGGGTAATGATCTATGCCTATAATGTCTACGCATTTTCTTAAATCAGTTAGTATTTTGTGTAGGAATTTCCTCCACCCCATATAATCTATAGCTATGTTTACGATCTTAACCTTATCCCCAGCACCATCAACTATACCTCTACATAAAGCTTCGATAAAATCTATTCCTATAATACTTTGAGGCGATACATTAAACGTAAGGTTAAGCTCGTTACCTAGTTGATATATCTCTACATACGGTTTAAAAGCTCTTGAGACATTGTATGCATAGCTGTAAACATAATCTATTAAATAATTGTAATTTTTATTCTTTCCAATCAAAGAATTAAACCATCTGGGTAAACCCGTTCCAATTATCAACAACGGCTTTAAATTTCTTTGTACAATATATTCTATTAAATTTTTGTACCAGTTTAGACTTGTCCACAATATTTTATCTTGAAAAGGCTCTACATCTTTCCACCAAATATCAAACCTAATAATCTTTGCCCCGATAGCTATAGATTCCTCAATAAGCCTGCAAGTAGTCTTGGTTCTCATCCCTGCATATGCATGGATAGATATTGCAGGACTAGGTAGGGATGCGTATGCTATGAAATTTCACCCCCAGTTATAAACAAGCTGAAGCTCATAGTATATATCACTAAAGGGTACAATTCCGTATTAGAGTTGTGTAATTAATAATACCTGCTAATTTTGAGGTAAAAGGTATTCATTGTTATAATCCATTAACATTGGCACCCTTAGTTGCGATCCAAAATTAAGGATAGGAAATTAAAGGTTGATATAATTGTGTAACTATGACTAGAAATTCATATAATTACATGGCCTTTGCATGCTAATGCAGGTTCCTTAATTTCATAAGCAGTATGCTTATAATTTTAATTTTCCTACTATTTTAATGGTGCTATAATGTATATAGTTCCATCTTCAGCTTCTATGGATTCTATATATGTCTTCTTTTTATAACAGAATGCCACCAATGACGAAATTAATGCATCACGTAGATCTTTGTGGCTAATTTTATTCTTATCGATATGATGTCCGATTGATATACCTAGGCTATTACACAACTCTATTACATTATTCGAACCTGAATTTATAAGAGCACTCCTCGGATGAGTTTCGATTACCATTATCCCCATAGATTTAAACTCATTATAAAGTCGCCAAGCTCTTACAGTTAACATCTTCATATATTTAAACGTGGGGGGTAGAACCCTAAAACCTCTTCTGATAGCTTCTCTATCAACCTCTCTAAACCTTGGATGTTCAGCTATAGGTGCATCAACAGCCAATACCTCTATAGATAATAACTTAACTTTGTTTACGATATCTGCATCACTATATAGACACAAGAGCTCTTTTAGAGTTTTGTCCTCTTCATCTACAACTGCAAAACCACTACATCTATGTTCATAAGCAGCTAAATCAAGACCTCCGACAACCATGTAAATCCCAAATACTTTAATTATATTTTGATAAAACTATATTTTCTTTAACAACGTGGGATACATAACCTGCTAATACACATACTTTTCTATATTCATCATCAAAATAAGCTAAACTTTAATTAGAGCTTAACTAAGGTTAAGCCCTCGTTTTAGCTATTAACTATCAAAAAGCAAATATTGCAAGATATGATTCAAACATAATGTCTATTTATTAAAGTATTTTGATTAAATTCCATAGATGATAAAGAGCTGTTATAAACAATATATTAAATAGATGTTCAAATAGTTTATCTTTGATGCGTCGGGAAATTATAAGGTAACCTAGAGAATTTATTTATGTATGTATTTGAAAAGGGTGCAGTCCAAGCCCATAACCCTATTAATGTAGGGAAACAATAGACTGTAAAACATTCCTCACCTGAGAAGCCAGTAAATACCTTAACGAAGTATGTTAATAGAGCCGCGGCCGGGATTTGAACCCGGGACCTCCGCCTTACCAGGGCGGCGCTCCACCAAGCTGAGCTACCGCGGCCCTGGTTATCTGTGTACGTATATTAATGTTTAAATATTATATAGTTTTTGCTTCATATTATCAGCTATGATTTTAATTATTGATTCAAGCATATTAATGTTCAATTGAGGTTTAATTAGAATTTTGCCGATATTTCGGAGGCATTCTTCTTCTATTGGATGAAGGGTTTTAGCTGGTATTATTAGTGTGTATAATGTTTTTTCGAATTCTTTCCCTAATATTTCTTCAACGCTCATAACCTCTATAGATCCATTTTCAAAACCTATAGCTTTTAGTACTATGATTTTATCTTTTTCGTTAAGCACATTGTTATTTGTATTCTTCTGTATTATGAGTAACAACTCGATGGCTTCTTTAGGAGTCATATAGTATTCTTGTTCGAGGTCTATTTCTAAAAGTGTTAACGTATGGAGATCTCTATCTCTATTCATTTTTATTACTTGTAGTGGATACTCATAGAGTACCCCATTCTTCGGCTTAACTATTGTTACTGTTTTACCGAAGCGGTATACTTGTAAGCAGCTCAAAGATATAGCAGTATTTAATATTGATGATGCAGGGAGTACTTCGACTTCTACATTTTTACTTAATGCTTCGACAGTTATAGCACTATGTGTTGTAGCTATTAGGGGGTCGCCTATTACTGCTATACATATATTGCTAAGTTTAGCTTCTTCAACTATTTTATTAATTGATCCCCCTTCTAAATCTTTCCTCTTAGCCATAATAACTTCAATGCCAAATTGTTTTAGAATATTTGCTAAATCATAAATCGATGGAAACCAATTACTTGTATATGTATCCATATATATCCTTTCACAAGATAGTAGACGGAGAAGTACTCCTATAGGTAATAGGTCTATTGACAATCCTAGACCTATTAACTTAATCAAGGTATTAATCCTCTATACTTCAATTCTTCTAAAACTCTATCCCATTTACCGCTTAAAACGTATAGTCTTTTTACGTGATATCTCCGAGGTATATACTTGACAATGCATGCAGTACAATCCGTAATTGGCAGGGATTTCTTCCCCCCAAATACAACCCTTGGAACAACATGAGGATCTTCATCCAATATCTTGATATCGTCGACGAATATTGTTACTTGGTGATCCTCAACGATATTTTTTACAATTGTCTCAATGGTTTGTATTATCTCTACATCCTTGTCTATCTCCACGTTAAGAGGTTGATTACTGAAATTTGATATATCTAATAACACCTTGTATCCTTTTCTCTTGAAAAAAGCCTCGATAAGCTCTTTAAGTTCTTTAGGTGTTCTTCTCTGTCGTAAAACATTGATCATTAATCCTATGAGCCAGTCATCATTCCAGTAAATTATATCCTCACTTCTTATGGCTTTAACTATATCTTGAAGCGATTTAAATATTCGTACTTCTTCTGGGTAATATTCACATAGATTTTCATATATTCTTCTTAAGATGAGTTCATAGCCTACAAGTGTTTTATGGTAGTAAACAGTTTTATACATATGCATTCTAGCTAAGTAGAAGTTATCTACAGCATCAATACCTTTATCGAGTATCGCTATATTTCCATCGCCGTCTACAACGAGTGTAGCTATAAGTCTTTGTAGATCTATTGTTCCATAGGCTACACCTGTATGTAAAGCGTCTCTTATTAGATAATCCATTCTATCTATATCTACATCACTAGAAAGAAGCTGATTATATAGAGGTTCTCTATACCTACTTTCAAGAACGGCTATTATTTCTTTATGATCAAACCCATACTTATTTAATACTTCCTTTATCTCGGTGCTTTCTTCTATTATAACCCTAGATATGTCTTCATGATTTATACTCAACTTATGTTTGTAAAAGGGCTCAATCGCATGGCTAAACGGGGTATGGCCTATATCGTGAAGCAGAGCTGCTAAACGTAAAAGCTGTATATCATCCGGATCGTGTATGTATCCAAGTTTGTAGAGTTTAGATGAAACAAGACCCGCAATATGCATGGTTCCAATACTATGACTAAACCTCGTGTGAGTGGCTCCAGGATAAACATACCATGCTGTTGCAAGTTGCTTTATGTATCTAAGCCTTTGGAAAATTGCGGTATTTATTATCTCTAACTCAGTATTTGAGAGCTCTACATAGCCATGAACCTCATCATAGATGCGCTTAGCTATACCACGTATACCCCCTTCGGTTGCCACCACAAAAACTACCCCAAGCTATTACAAAATATCTACTTCCTTAGGGTTCTTACTTATCTTAGAGTACATATATTTTTATTTACAAGGAAAACCCAAACCTTTTCAACGAAATCCTTAGGCACACTTCCTTTACGTTTAATAAGCTCCTCCACCGAATCCTCAGGTCGAGGATATATATCTGTACACAACATCAATAAACTAGCCAAAATCTCTAGCGATCTTACGTTTAGCTCTTCCATATACTGCTTAAACTCATTTAAGAACTCTATAGCTTTTTCACTACATGCTTTGAATTCTTCATCTATCTCTAAATCTATTATATTACCACGTTTTACGCTATTCAAAATATTGGCTATCGTATTATAGTAGTTCTGGAGATTTCTTGCATAAGGACCTAACGTATACCAACCAAATTTTAGATCTAAGTTACAACCAATTTTCTGAAGTATGTACCCAACCTTCTGTGTAATAACTCTAAAATCAAAGCTCTCCATATTAACATTATCAAGACCTGTAGCTATTATAACCTTCGCTATTACTCTAGCTAGCTGTTTATTATGCATACCATTTCAGCCATACTAACAATTATCATAATCAGAGTATATTAAAACTGTGGCAAGTGAGACTGTTAATTTGTTTACTCTGTAATATAAAAAGATCATGAGTTAGCAAAGTACGCGGAAATCAAGGAAGATGTTGTTTTATACTAAGTAATTTTCAATTAAGCTTCTTGTTCTAAATATTAATTATTAAATTAAATTAATATCCAATTAAGCATATTTAAATTAACATTAATGTAATATACCGTATATGTTTACAAGTGCATCCCCATAACGTTCATCGTATCATTTAATACCTCATAATGCTTGTAACTTGAGTAATAGTAGTGTAATTTCAAAGATAGTTCAAAGAAAAAGCATCTATTTAATAGTATGAGGAAGATCAAACCAAACTGCGTTGTTCTTGAATGCTTCAAATATTGGTGTATTGGTGGACCGGCCGGGATTTGAACCCGGGACCTCTCGGATGCCAACCGAGCGCTCTTCCAGCTGAGCTACCGGCCCATTTAGAGTGTTATGCACTAGGAGATATATCTTATGGAAGTAATATAAGCTTTGTTGTCTATTCTATAAAACAGTAATAACAATTTGGTTTATCATCACTGCGGGGCCTCATCATATATCAGTATCGGAGATCTAAATCATCTAAGAAAAACTGCTAGTAATGCTAGGTATTAAGTCTCTATGGTTCAAAATTACCAAGTTTTGATAGGATTACACGTAAGCATTGATTAACAACTTTGTCTATGTTTTGTGTAGCATCAATAGCTATTAAAGCGCCTCGTGATGCAAATAACTCGTATATTTCTTGTACTTTTTTAAGCCTGTTAACATCCTCAAAGTACTTCCACTTAGACTCTTTCTTTTTTATTCTTTCTAGTGCTACCTCGAGTGGAACTTTTAAGTATATAACTAAATCGGGTTCGATGGCATATTTGTTTACCGTCTTTATCCATTCTATGTCTATACCTCTAGCACCTTGATACGCTAGTGAAGAGTGAATATACCTATCCGTAATAACTATGTATCCATTCTTAAGCAGAGGTTCTATTACTTTTTTTACATGAAATAGCCTATCCAAAGCCATGGCTAAAGTCTCTATCTCAGCCTCTACTTCTCCTGCTTCTTCTATGTATTTCTTAAGAGCTTCAGAGAAAGGAGATGAAAAAGGCTCGTATGTGTAAACAGCGTTGTATCCTAACTCCTTGAGTTTCTCAACTAATTTCTTAGCTACAGTTGTTTTACCTGCACCATCTATACCTTCTATAGCCACTAAAATACCTTCTTTATCAAAATACAAAGTTTATCGCCCTTCATCGAAATTATTATTTTATCGCCTGTAGTTATAGATTGTAAGACATCCATAGGTAAACCGTATATCATAGGTATTTCACAGATAGCTGCCCCTGCAACAACTACTGGATCTGGTTCGAAGCACAAAATAGCTTTAGGACCTAAACCCTTTTTACACAAAGAATACAGAACATATGTACCTACAGTACTTCCTCTAAACCTTTCTATTACAAGTATTTTGTTAGTAATGCTACAACCGGGACAACCACTTTCATTTGATTCAATGGTGCCTGTTTCCTTATTTACATCCCCTAAGAAAGATAGCACAGATACCTTGACAGTATTTCCCTCGACGGTCTTTTCTATATCAACATCAATATTTAGGCAATATTCAGCAGACATGATGAGGCCCCCGCTAGCTTGGGTAAATAGTGATACGCTTTACCATGTATTGTTGATAACGAATAAACTTTAGCTAATTTAAGATTAGAAACAACGGGACATACCCCAGGCAAGTAAACGATGTCTATACCATCAATTACCCTATTTAATTCAGATAACTTATGCAGATCTAGCGAAGGAATAGCTATGTATACTTTCTTTATACCATACCCCTTAAGTTGCCCAACAATGTCAGCTAAAAGTTCTTCTGCCTCCTTTATATCAATATGAGGGCACCCTAAAAACATCGCATCAGAACACCTTCCACCAATAAAGTCCTTAACATCATCGATATCAACCGATATTTTCTCTAAGCCCTTCAAGTTAATATTAGCATAACCTGGTGTAATACCTTCAACTAGTGCTAGCGCTGTACTAGATGTAGAGGCAATAGATGATAGCATAGACCTTATAGCTATATCTCTTATATCTTCATGGAGTCTGAAAACCGCTTTTATATATGGAATTCCCCGTACAACCTTACCTATAAAAAGTCCTAGTGCAGACGCTAAAGCTATAGAATTAACAGGAAAACTTACTTCTATAAGCTCCGTTGGACACCTATTTTCATCGATATGCATACCACAAAAACATGTTCTACCCGCTATAGCGGCCATAAGAGCTGTTATACCTCCTTCTCTATTAGTTTTAGCTCCAGCTATAGAATTTGCATAGATGACGGCACTTGATTCTGCCCATGCTAAGTGCTCTCCATATCCTGGCACTCTTAACTTATATGGAACGCACGTGAAGCTCTTATTATCTATACCAATAGCGATTAACAACTCAACTATTTTCCTCTGTTTAACAACTACATCAACGCCGTAGACCGAAGCAAATTCATCTATAAGGGCTATAGAGGAAGGGTTTGCTGTAGTATAAACAAGAACTCTAGTCTTTTTTTTAGCTAAGTCTTGCAGTAACTCAAGACCCTCATCTCCAATATTAAAGTAGGAGATTCCTGAAACATGAGCATGGGTTATTTCTATAAGTTTTTCTCCTTTAAGCGCTTTACATACTTTGACTAGCACGTTCATAGCCATACGAAGAGGTTCTCCGAATTCACCTTGAAGTGCTTTTTCCTCCCACTTTGTCAAGTACATTACGCTATTCTACCTCAACATACTTATACCTGAGCTTATCTTCTGAAAGAGGTGCCGTTAGATCTAATCCTAACTTATCGCAAAAACCTAAAGGTGAGCTAGGATCTAATGTTGAACACCTAGCTCTTTCTACCAGTATTATGCTATCTTTACCTCTAAATCGTGTTGCTAAAGCCCACAACAGCATATAATCTGAATCAACATCTATATCGCTATCGACTACAGCAACCATTTTAAGGCTTGGATGCGCAGCGAAAGCCGCTAGTGATGCATTTTTTGCATCGGCATCATGGGCTTTATCTATCGATATAGCGGCTATTAGCCAAGAACCTGATGCCCTTAGTAATCTTACTTTATGGACTTTTGGGACAGCATGAGATACATAATTCCATATGAGCGCTTCCTTATAGAAACTTTGTAGAAACTTATGTTCCCTTCCTGCAGGTAAAATTACATGAAAGTACTCTTCGTAGTTCACATAAATGCCATCTATTTTTATCAAGGGTTCTTTTCTTGCAACATCATAGAGATGAAGAAGATCCACAAAAGGCCCTTCAGTTACTAACGTATCTGTTATTCTACCCTCAAGAACCAATGCAGCATTTGAGGGAACAGGTAGATTATACCTAGGAGTATAGGTTATAGTGAAATCGCTAACCATGTTTGGGACAAGCTCGAGCTCGAAAACACCGAAAGGTGGGGAAATTGATGCAGCAAAGACTGCCGCAGGATGAGCACCTACAATTATGGCTACCGGGATCTCTCTAACGCCTCTTCTTATATAACTATCGTATATGTACCTAAGATGGCGGGGAACTATTCTGGCTACCACAGAGTCTCTGGAGACCATCATGGTTCTATGGATTGATGCATTGCATATACCATCTATACATGCTACATAGATAGACGACGAAAGATATCTTCCTCCATCATTGGGATAGAATTTTATAAATGGAACGTTCTCGATATTAACTTCAGGTAAAACTTTGTACTTATCTTCAAACTCAACCTCCTTGGGTTTCAATGGCTTTAATGTAAGGACTTTCTCGTATGCGCAGCTGTCGTTATCAACACCTAAGATGTGCTTATAGAACCTATTCCTTGAATTCAACACATTACCTGCGCATGTATAGGAGGTGCCTTCAACTTTAAACAGAACAATCTTCTGTTCTTCGTCAGCTTTAGTTAAGTACTTAGTTGGCTCTAAATCGCTTTTAAGTATTCTATCACTTAAATTTTCTACCTCACCCTGTAGGTTATTGATAAACGATTTTAAGCTCATTTCCACCACTATACAACGCACTTCGGGTATCTAATACTATCGTTCCACTGTTCATCTAATTTAACTTTACCTATTATCAGCCCATTTATTTCGTCAGCATAAGATGTTTGTACGCAAATTTTTCCATTATTTAAGTCTATTTCATCAATTATTGCTACGCCAACATCATTGAGGTTTTTATCTAGAATAGAGCTTATAACACCTTTGGCATTCGAAGGCTTTACCACGATAATTTTACGTTCTAGACGTTCTAGACGTTCCCTGGGTACTATAATATCATCAGGTACTGCTATTACATCAAAATCTGTATACCTAGCCGAGTACAAAATCCTTGTACCTAGTATTTTCTCGATATTTTCAAGTTCCTCAGCTGGTACAAGAGCACCATTAAAAATACAAGCACCAGCTATAGCTAGGTTGTTAATATCAATACATACCTTCTTCATGTTATTAAACCATTTCTGGTAATTAATTTTTCTAAGATCTCTTCTGTCTTCTCTACTCCTTTCTTTTACAATCCTTGGCTTAGGCAGACAGTTAACATCTATATCTGTATTCCTAAGCATAGCCTTAAACGCTGAACATAGTTCTGATCCAAGTATAACTACAGTCGAAGGAGATAGCGTTTTAATTAATATGTATTTGTACTCTATGGAGGAACTATCACCAAACCATCCATCAGTATTAACTACGATAGGGTCTCCGCCTAAGGATTTCGCCTTTAAGACTAGGTCCAATGTGCTACTAATTACCTTAGACATAGATGTAGCAAAAGAAGGAGTAAGAGACCCAATAAACTTTATGTAATCGGCTTTCTCCTCTCTTAACCAGAAGACTTTTTTATCAAAGCATTTCATACCTATAAATGTAGGTGGAGCTAAATCGCCTTGACCCACATCCGTATCTACAATACAAGGTTTTTTATTTAATTCTATTGCTATATTTGATAACAAAGTAGAAAATGAAGTTTTACCGCTTTCTATAGCACCTAAAACTACCACAGTACCTCCTTTTTCAGCAGTAGCTCTAGCTGTGGGCTCCCATACATCTATTATTTCTTCGCCGGGATTGGGCTTCTCTATGCTGCCTCCTTCTCCGAGGGCAATATTTATAATAGAGTTTTCTAGTACTTTTATACAATAACTTCTATACCTATTGATGACGAACGATCCCCCTTTACAAATATTTACGCCAATAACCCTTATGCAACCTTCTATAACAATTAGCTTAGCCGGACCCATTATTCTTATTAATCCTCCTTTCTCTAAGTCCAACCTAGTTTGTAAGGGTTGCGAAGGCGATGACATCTATTATTAACCTCGATCTCTTTTGCTAATCTTACATCTCTATTTCTTTAATGACTGGATACTGCTTTAACTTATGCTTATTTATATTCAACTTCTTTACTTCTATGGAGGGCTATATTGATTGCAGCTAATTCGTCTGTAGTTAGTTTTGTATCCTCTAGAAGGTATTTATGCTTTGAGCTTTTGTATTCTGGTACAAATTCGATATTAGCTGTATCTTTAAACATCTCGACGATTTTGTTAATGAATCTTTCGTCAATATCGTTAGCTATACCCAATCTTATAATTTTAAGCTCAGAGTCTACGTTGTATATAAAAAATTTAATATCTTCAAGAGCCTCATTTAATATCCTGTAACTACGCGTATAGATTATATCGTCATTAACGATAACCGCTACACCAATGCTTTTACCATAATCAATCCCTATAATTATTTTTTTTATAGGATTAATTAGTAAAGCCTTTGTGTATATTATCGCTTTAGCTATACTTTTTTCAAGACCGTAAACATCAATATCTATAACGTATCCATTGATGTCCACATCATTTTCTATTAAGTACTTGTATCCTCTCGTATCGAGAAGAACAACGCCATGAACATGTTTGACATCTATATCAACGCCTCGTGCTCTGACTTTAAATCGTGATAGAATGTTTAAGGTTTTAATAAGTTTGCGAGGGTCATCTATAATCAGGTATAGTTCTCTTATTTGCTTACCTACCCTTATCCCGATCACCTACGAATTCTACATATATTTAAGTACAATAACTTCTACACCTAAGTTCCTGTAACCACTAGGTTCTACACGATATTATATTCCCCAAATCAGCCCCACAGCAAAAGTCTATCATCATATTTTCAGTTCCCGGATTCCTCTTCATCGTGCTGAAATTAACACTATACACGAATAAATATTTTTAAGTTACTGACAATGTTTAGATAATGGTGATTGCAATAATTACAAGGCTAAGGCGTATAGTATCAAGATACTTAGAGATTGTTGCTATTAATCTGTATAAGCTTGGTTTAACCCCTAACAGTATTACCCTCCTTGGTCTAGCTATATCCGTGGTAGGTCTTATAGCAGCCTATTTAAGTAATATAGTTGCTGTTCTCTTAATATTCTTGATCTCATCACTAATGGATGTTCTAGATGGTGCGTTAGCTAGGGTATCAAGTAGGGTAACTAGGCTGGGATCTATATTAGATTCTTTTAGCGATAAGGTTGAAGAAGGCATATTCTTCTATTCTATTCTTATTCTGGGAGCCCCAATAACACTGGTACTGCTCTCATTAATTGTATCCTATCTCATAAGTTATCTCAGAGCTTTAGGAGAAAATAATGGTGTTAGACTTGAAGGTATTGGAATTCTAGAGCGTGGCGAAAGATTGATACTTATCGCTATAGCTATTGTAGGTCTATGGCTGGGGAATAGCGCTTTGGTGCACATAGCTCTGATTGCTTTAATAATTCTAGGGTGTGTAACTATCATGCAAAGGTTATTCCATATCTATAAAAACGTTTAGGATAACTTCTGAAGAGATACTCTTTTCTTCCTCTCTTCTTCGGATCTAACCTTTATTATACCATAGAATATTGCACAGTTAATACAGTAGCATTTGGTGACAGGATACCTCATTATTATAGCACCTTTCTTCTCTAGCTCTTGGGCAAGCTGAGGATCTACCGGGGAATACATCCTAGTTACACATACTATCTTATCTTCAGGTACTAATGCTCCACAGTTATCGCAATGCGTTCTCGATACAGATCCTTTGTCTCCTTTCCTACGTCCTCTGTTCTCCCTCTTCTTAGGCATAACTCACAACCGTATAGCTAAGTATATGTAACTTTTAAAAGCTTTGCTAGCTTATATAATTTAGTATCTTTTTGCTAATACCATATATTTTGCTGCTTGTACTCCACAAAAACAGCAATTTATACCAACAAGCTGTTGAAGTTCAAGCATATTAAGAGATATAGGGAGTAATTCGCCAAGAGGATCTATGCCCTCTACACCATCAAGTTTACTCCGTACACAGTTTTCATAACCACACCAAGGTGAAAAGACTATATAGCCTTTTCTTACTAAGTCTAAAGCTTCGTTAAAGTCTTTGGCTATTCTTATATTATCCTTAAACGATTTCCAAGCTCTTTCAGCTAAGTTCTTTTGAATTTCACCGAGGATTCTATCAATTTCTTCAACTAATGAGTTCAGCGGTATAGTTTTCTTAGTCAATGTATCTCTTCTAAATATAGTTGCTGAACCATTTAGGTATTCTCGATATCCAATCTCAATTCTTATTGGTACACCTTTTAATTCCCATTCAAAGTATTTCTCTGAAGGCCTTAGATGATCTCTTGCATCTACATGTATTCTCAATCCTTTCCTAATTATTATATTGGCAACGTTCTTACTATACTCTAAAACCCTTTGATATTTGTCTTGCTCTTGGTGCTGAATAGGAACTATAACCACCTGGTACGGAGCAACAATAGGAGGTAGCATAAGACCTTTATCATCACTATGCAGCGCTATAATAGATGCTATAACTCTTTCTGATATGCCGTAGCTTGTTTGCCAAGCATAATCTATAGATTCGTCTTTCTTTTGGATCTTGACGTCGAAGACTGTGGTAAACGTTTGCCCTAAGTTATGTACTGTGCCTATTTGAACTGTTTTTCCATCTGGGTATAACGTGTCAAAGGCTATTGTGTATATAGCTCCTGCAAATTTATCCCATTGGGGTCTCCTAGATATTATGTATGGAATACCTAGGGTATCGAAGAATTTCCTGTAAACATCTATGGCTTCTATGACTTGTCTTTCAGCATCCTCAAAATCTTCATGAACAGTATGAGCTTCCTTAAACGTGGTTACTTCTCTAACCCTAATCATAGGTTTAGTCATTTTAGTTTCATACCTAAAAATGCTAACTACTTGATAATACTTTTTGGGTAATTGACGGTAACTTTTAACCCAAAAGCTCTCCATATAACTAATTGATGTTTCGCTGGTAGGTCTTAACGCTAGTTTTACATCTAGTTCTTCTTTACCTCCATGCGTTACCCAAAGAACCTCATCCTCGAATCCTCTAACATGCTCACTCTCCTTTTTGAATACTATATCAGGTATAAGTATAGGCATGAGGATCTCTTCGTGGTTTGTACTATCAAGAAGCTTACGTATCAATTCCACTACATGATATCTTATCTTGAATCCGTATGGAAGCCATATACCCATCCCTTTTACTGGATACCTACCGTAATCGTAGATTTCTGCGTTGGTTATTATCCAATCAAACCATTCGCTAAAATTTTCATACTTATTTGGCATTTTTATGGCTGACATACTGCTTCAAACCTAAATAACCACGCTATTTTCGGGTTAAAAATCAAACTGTTTGACCTATTTCTTTAACTATTTTTCTAGCAAACATGATGTAACCTGTGTGACCTACCATTAGGTTTGCAGGTCTTATAGATTCTCGACTTAACTTAATTTCTCTAACTAGTACTTCATAACATCTAATATCTATAAAGCCGCCGTGATCAATCAATGCCTTGTAAAGTTTTTCAATCTGATTCATAGATGGTATGAAGAAGACTACAGGTGCTGAAGGTTTTAACGATATATGAAGATTATCTAGTATATTCCATGGATCACCTACATCTATAAGTGCTGCATCTATATCTCTTTCATCAATGCCTTCGCATGCATTTCTATGCTTAAATGTAACATACTCTTGTAATCCGAGTTCCTCAATGTTTTTCTTAGCAACATTGAGGAACTCTTCTCGTACCTCATAGCCATAAACATGTCCTGTAGGCCTGACAAAATTAGCTAAAACTACAGTTGTAGATCCGGTACCAACACCTATCTCTAAGACCCTTAATCCCGGCGATAAACTTAGCAGCAAAACTATGAATCCTTGATCTTTCGGATATATAACTTGTGTAACTCTTTTCAATCCCTTTTCAATATGATCTATAAGCAAAGGTTTCAATATATAGGCATCAAAATTAGTACTTGTTTTAACTTTAGCTCCATAACTTAAACCGACAATATTCTCTAGGCTTATTTTACCTCTATCACAAGAAAAAGTCCTGCTTTTTTCAATCCTTGTAATCCACCTACGTTTATGGTCAAAATATATGAGAACTTTATCACCAAAATTAATATTATCGTCGTCGTAAATCAGACCTGATGTCATTCCTCATCACATCGGTAATACCAGCCTTCATCATCGTAATCTAACATAGTAATAAAGCTCATAACTTTTCATGATAATCGGTTTTCGGTTAGTAAAGCAAATAATCATTAATATTTTAGAGATCTTTTCTATAAAAATACAGTAACAAACCCCTTAAACTGCTACTTAAAGTCATCTATTACCTCAATATATCTACTTCTTATACTTCTTTCCCCAACCGCGCTACTATTGGCTGACCATAATTCTCTCTTTAGTAATTCCCTAATAGCTGCTCTTATAACTTCTGATCTTGACGCATATCTACCTAATCTTACTAATTCATCTATTGCCTCAATATATGATTCCGGCATCTTAACAGTTATTATACGCATATTACTAACCACCATAAAAAGGTTATACCAAGAACAATAATTTATAAGCTAGGGGGGATATGAGAAGACGATTTCGAGCAACATATATAAATAAAAACTTATATACGCTTAATTACATAGTAGAAGTAAGATAATGAAGCTGTAATAATCAGGTGATCATAGATGGGTACAAAGGGTGGGAAACCTCTCAGTTCTATTGAGAAAAAACAGACTAGGGTTGAGAAAAAAGAGGAGAAGAAGCTTATCAGAGAGGAGAAGAAGGAAACAAGACTTAATATTGTTGATCCATCGCTTGTTAGGAAAGTAGCTGAAGATATTAAGGGCATCCCCTTTGTTACTACATTTACACTAGTTCAAAAGTATGGTATTAAGTACAGCACAGCTAGAAAAATTTTAAGAGCCTTATCATCGCAAAATATTGTTAATATAAGCCTTAAGGGCAGAAGAGTTACAGTTGCTGTTCCTGTAAAGAGTACTACAAAGTAGTCAAGTAAAATCTAATTAATACTATTGTATGTATCTCTTTTAATTATTAAAGCACATCAACCTCTTATATAGTACGACAAAGTTTTATTCAAGATCTTGAGTATTTTTCTGTTAGCACCATTTAAAGTTAATGTATCGCGTTTGTGATTAGTAGGTATAACTATTTTTATCATTTTAATAGTTTTATCTAATACCTCGTGAATTACTACACCGTTTTCATCAACTATAGCTGTTGGCATAAATACAATTTCTTCATCTTTTCTTTTAATCATACATCCTACACATATAACAATAGTTCTAAGCTCTAGTGCTCTTGTCTTAAGTATGGACATTACTTTATCAGCTGATATATATGGATAAGGATAGAATGCAACTACATTTACCCCTATAATCCTCATTAATAGAGAAAGCTCAGGTAAATGTATATCCTCAGCTATGAACACCCCTATATTTGTATTCTTAACCGTTGCAATAGAAATTGAAGAACCCTGACCATAACCTAGCGGTGGAAGTATTTGGCTCATAACAGCCTTTAAATTTGTTGTCGGCTCTACAATAAATGCTGATCTATATAATTTAGAGCCCCGCCTTTCAAGTATAGGTCCTACAACTAAATATAAACCATACTTATTCGATAGCATTGCTAGTTGCTCTGATGTTTTGCCCGGTATTGTTTCAGCTGTTTTTTTAACTCGTAGACTCCTCCTTAGATCAAATACAGGTATACCGTTTATCATAGCTGGTAACAATAAGACCTCTACTCCCTCGTCATGGGCTCTCTTAAACACTTCTTCAAATTTACGAATATTCTGCTCAAATTTCCCTAATTCTATTACTCCGTGAGCAACCGCTATAGTGATGCCTGAATCTTTCTGCATACATCTAAACCTCTCTCTAGTTCATTAATTATGTGTGTGCAAATCTCTTTGAATAATTCATAAATCAACTCCATGTAATTTGCCTTACCTTCTTCTATAGCTTGTATTCTTTCATATAACTCCTTGGTTCTTTTAACGTTGACCATCTTACTTATGTTATCATGAGCTAAATTTATGATTTTTTTCATATTATCTACAAATTGTTCGTTCTTCTTATAAATATTCTTTAGTACTACTAGAAGATCCTCTAAACCATAAATTCCTTCGGGGAAGTTTGTTCCAGCGAGCAATGTATAAACATAGAAACCTTCCGAACTAGGTAGAAGGGCCCCACCTTTAGTTCCTATTATGTATCCCCGCTTCATAACAGTATCAACTATTTTTGCATAAGTACTAGGTCTTCCAATACCTGTTTCCTTCATCCATTTAATTATATCTCCTTGAGTAGGCAACGGATAATCACTTAATGTAGCTGTAACTATCTTCAAGGGTCTTACTGTAAACTCTATACTTGGTAATGGTATAACCTTTATTGGTGAATAAACTAGAGTATAACCTGGATTCAAGACTTTTGTTGCAACATCTATGAATTGCTTGATGACTTCTTTACCATCAACCTTAACTATAACAATGTACTGTGTTTTCTCTATGAAAGCTGATTTCATTTGACTTGCAATAAATCTTCTGAATATTAAGTCATACAATTTATAGTGATTGCTTGTAAGTCTTGTGGGTACCTCTATAATCCCTTCAGCTATTAACTCCTTCAGCTTTAATGCATCTATAGGTCTTGTAGGTCTTATACCCTCATGGGCACCTCCTACACCCCAGGTTTTAGGCTCGAAAAACTCTGCATATTTATTACCAAAAATACTAACCAGATATTCCCTTGCAATATTTATACCAGTCGACGATATTCTAGTAGAATCCGTTCTATGGTATGTTATTAAACCTAACTCAAATAATTCTTGTGCAATATTCATAACCTCTACAGCTTCTAGCCTTAATAGCCTTTGAGCTTCAGCCAACATTTCATCAGTTGTAAATGGAGGTAGTGGATATATACATTCAGTTCTTTTGGTTAGTGGGATAAAAGTTATCTCAACCCTTGATGACGATAATCTCTTGACGCCCTCCTTCAATGTTTCTTCAAGAACATGCTGAGGTACTTCAATTATTAAACCTTCAAGGAAGAGAAGTTTACTCTTACGTGCTGTTCTAACTCTATTCAGGTACATCTCTATTATTCTCCCTAGAACTGGAGTTTGAACTCTACCTGCACTTAACCTTCCTTCTTTAGCTCGGGTAATTAAGTTCATAGACTTAAGCTTATTGGTTACGTACTCCGATAAAGCAAAGCCCAGCCATCGATCCTCTATTCTCCTAGTTATCTGGGCTTCAACAAGAAGAAGATCTATCTCACGCGGGTTTCTAAGAGCATTTAATACAGCTTTTCTTGTAACTTCGTGGAATTCTGCTCTAACTATTAATTTGGCAAAGGGAGCTAAAGCAATAGCTATATCATAACCTATTTTCTCCCCTTCAGCATCGGGGTCCGTAGCTATAATAACTTCTTCGACTTCTAAAGCCAATTTCTGCAACGCTTCAACGATATTCTTTGAAGACTTGTACTTCGATGATCCACACAATGAACATTTATCATCTTTAATAAATTGCGTACTACATTCAAGACATTTCTTTATGTAATCGTATTTTGGTAAAAACAAGATCCTATTATAAGCTCTTGTTACAGCAATACCATATATGTTGTCTTCTTGAAGCTCTTCTTCAACAACTTCAAATACGTGACCGCCTGTTGAAGCGATAATTAAGTGCATTTCTCCTACGTTTGTTTCGTAGACCCTTAGCCCATTGAATTCCCTATATGCTGGTCTTCCAAAGAATGAGGCTATAGTTCTAGCTTTGTTTGGCGATTCCACAATAAATAGTACAGTTCTCACTTTTAATTCCTTGGCTATATGATCCCCTAAAACCTTTCCTTCCCTTATTTGTTTAACTAATTCCCTATCTTCATCTATACGCTTTAGAACTTCATTAAGATTTATAGAATTGAACTGTTTTAGATGGAAATCTTCTATAAAGAACTTAGCTCTATCAATTAAGCCATTAACAAGCCTCTCATCATCAACTAGGATAATAGATAACCCTGTAGTTACACCACCAATGAATAGCCTTGATGTTCTACCACTAGCTTGAATATACGTAGGAGCATCTGGTACATATATATACAAAACTCCATCTTCTTCCGCAATAGACGTTTTTGGGTATCTCTTAAGAGCTTCAATAACGTCTCTATTAGATAGAAGCGATGAAATAAGATTCTTAGACTCAATAATGGTTAAGGCTATAGGATCATCAACTACACCCCCTGACGATATCTTCTCGACTATAACCCTAAGTCTTTCCGGTGATGTTTGTCTAATAATCCTCCTAAGCCTAGAAATGAATTTAACTATATTATCTCTCTGCAAAGTATCTTGAACTACATCAGATAAAACAATAAGAAGTCTTAAGAGATTCTGAGGATTAAATCCTACTTGTGTTAACGATATTTTATGTCTTGGAACTCCAACAAATATTGCGTACCTTATCTTTTCGGGAATATCTATACCTCTAACAAGAAGACCATAGTACGTAGCAACACCTATCAATGCTTTGTATTCACCTGTTACAAATTTCTCTAAAACGTTTGGTTGCTTACTCGATAATACCTCTACCTCTATGCCTTTACTCTTGATGAAATCCCTCAGCTTGTAAGCAAACTCAAGACCTTTATCCATCGGAACATAAATTAACCCTCCGTCGCCTAACCTTGTGATTAAATCTATCAATAATTCCGCTAGTCTCTCCTCTTGGGGCATAGGCATATATGTGTCTATAACATTCCTGTAGATCTCAACAGCCGAACCAATGTAAAAACCCAGGAGTTCCCTAAATAACTTGATCCTTCTACCTCTAGCCCTACCAGTTGCTGAGCTTATAACTAGAACCCCACACAATCTTCTTTTGCTTAGCATCTCATTTTGAAGCTCTTCAAAGATTTCGCGAATATGCCTTCCATTTTCATAGCATAAGCTTCTATCTTTATCACCTTCAGCTACTTCACACCTAGCTAGTCTTTGCCTTAAAAATGCTAACTTATATCCCTTCTCAATATCTTTTTCTCTAAACCCGATAAGCATTAAGGCCATATCAATAGCTTTACTACCTTTCATTATTGCGTCAACGTCATCAACGAATAAGAAATCTATTCTCTGCTCCTTATGTAAAAAATCTTTAAATACATCGTAAAAATTCTTCTGAAGATACCTAGACGTTGTTATCAGGATATCGAAAGAACCTTCTCGAATTGTATTCTCCATTTCAATCTTTTTCTTCTGCGATATTCTCGAGTACATAGCTATAACATTGACTATAATGCCTGATCTCTCCATAAATTCTCTGATTTTTTTCTCATAAAGTTTAACAAGAACTGTTGTAGGAACTATAATATACGATTTCTTTCCGTATTTATACGCTAAGTAAAGCGCTATCACAAGACCAAATGTTGTTTTACCCACACCAGTAGGAGCTATAAGCGCAAAACTCTGGTTCTGAGCTAATCTTATTACCCAGCTAATCTGAAGATTCCAAGGATTGTTGCCTACACATTTGACAAAGAACTCTCTAAATTCATCAATAAAAGTCCTTATATCTATTATTTTCTTTAGAGCTCCATGGGGATTTAATTCTTTTAAGTAATGACCTAGTTCAACTATATCCTTGACTTCAATTATAGTATCTTTTCCCATACATTTAGAACAAGCATTCTTAAATATCAGCCTGCTATCTTCAATAGATCTTCCACAGTTAGGACATAAGTGTAAATATATGCCTCTAGGTATCCTAAGCCTTTCTACAAACTTATCTCTTGGTAAATCTCCTGCAGAAACTTGTAGAACAGTACCGTAGTCAATCTTAATGTAGTCTGTGCGCATCTTTGTAGAACTCAAGTTCATGTATATCACTTCTAGAGTCAATGTCACTAGCTAGTAAACCCCATTTAAAATTTTTCGACTTTATTACGATAATTAAATATAATAACTTAAATTCATTTGCTAAATATAATTGAATTAATTTAGCATAAAGTGGTTGCAATTACTGCAATTTTTATTAAACCTCTACATTCATCATCATCGTCAGCGGCAAACTCTATTAAATGCTTTATATTTTATTAACTTACTTTGATTAGGATTATAGTGAAGAAACGAGGTGCAAAGTAATTGATAATAAACGCGCAGGGGAGGTCTCTTCCCGAGGTGTGGGAGCAGAGCTTGGTTAAGCTTGCGGAAGTAGGTGTAGTGGTTGATACGGAGTACGGCGAGAAATCAATCGATGCTCCCGCTGTTATAGTTGTTGAAGAGCCTTTCTCTGAACCCAGAGTACATTTAAGAGGTATTGTAGCAGGATCCTTAAGGGGTCTCATTGAATACGTTGAAGAAGTTATTGCAGGTGTTCATGATTATCTTGTAGATAAATTTGGGTATACATACCATGAGAGACTCTTTGGCTACAAGCTTCCTAATGGAATCGTCGTAAATCAAGTTGAGAGAATAATTGACAAATTAAGAAAAACTCCGTATACAAGAAGAGCGCAGGCTATAACGTGGCAACCTTGGAAAGACCTAGAGACAGAGCATCCACCATGCCTACAGAGGATATGGTTCAGGGTTGTAGAAGGTGAGCTGGTTACACACGTCCATATGAGGAGCAACGACGCCTTAAAGGCGGCTTACATGAATATGTACGCATTCACAGAGCTACAGAGATACGTTGCGCAACAGCTGGATGTACCCGTTGGTCGCTACATACACATAGTCGACTCTTACCACGTCTATGAACGGGATTGGAAATGGTTCAACGCGTTCGTGGAGCAGATAAAGAGCGGAGAAACGAAGAAGAGGTGGAGAACAACGCAGGAGTACTTAGAGTTGATTAAAAGACTTGAAGTAAATGGATGATAATCTTACCAATATTAATGTTCTGATTTTACCTTTTGTTTAATGTTATCAGTTATATATTCGAGCTCATCTATTAATGAATTGAGCATCGATGTATCATTTGTTAATATAGCTTGGAAACACATCTTGATAACCTCAATGGCTTCAATGTATAACTCCACGTTAATTTTATCTACTACTTCCTCAAACCTATATTTTCGATTCTTTAGAATATCTTCAATTTTTAGTACTAGGTTATTCAATGTGTTTTCGATTTCAAGAATTCTTTTCTCAATAGCCGATATTCTGTCACTTAGTTCATAAACGATTAACCTAGTTCTATCAGAAGAGCTAACACCATCCTCAACAGTAACGGATTTACTTAAAGATTTGTTTACAGACTCTGTAATATCTTTACTTTCATCATGGGACTCTCTAATTTCATAAACTCTAGTTACCATCGATTCCTGAGAACCATTCTCTAGCTCTAGTTCAATGTTTATACCAGGTCTAAGGGAATATCCCTTCTCTGATTTTACTACAATACCTTTTTGCCTAAGCCTTATGAGAATTGCCCGAATAATTTTAATATTTACGCCAAGGTAATTAGCTATGTCGGCTGGTTTAGCATTAGGGTGCCATTTTAAATACTCGATAACTTTTTTAGTGATGCTTGACATAGTTAATTTCGCCTATTAATAGATTAGCTTAGTAAAAGTAAAAATTAATGTGGTTAAATTAGAGGCAAACCAGATAATTAATGGTGTTGATATATCGACTATTTATGATGGTGAATTGAAGTAGAATTATTATAAGCAATTCTTTCATAATAATGAATCAACTATGTCAAGACTTAAACTTTACGGTATTCTGTTTTAATATAACATTGAAGTAAGTTATTAAATTGTATTTAATATGGTTAACTTTGTGAGGTGAGATAAAATGGCTGTAGTATTCAAGGTAGTCGTTGTAAGTGATATCGTGTACCAAGACAGATCTAGGGATATTAGCGGAAAGAAGGCAGTAGAGATCATTGTTGGTAAAGGGTATAAGGTTTATGAGCTTGATTATATACCTAACAGCTTTCGGGATATAGCTAAGAAGGTAATGGAAGTTCCTGATGATGTAAATGTAGTTGTATTTTTAGGTGGTACAGGACCTAGTCCTAGAGATATAACCGTAGATGTAATTGAATCCATGGCTTGGAGAAAGCTACCAGGCTTTGGCGAAACCTTTAGAAGGATTTCGTATGAAGCTGAAGGGATCAAAGCTATTCTTAGTAGAGCAGAACTATACATCTTATCTAATGGGGTAATCGTGGTAGTGTTACCAGGTTCTCCCAAAGCTATGGAAATAGGCTTAAATTTATTGTTAGGGGTGATTGAGCACCTAATTGAAGAAGTTAAAAGATTTGAAGGAATACATAGACCTCCTACGTCCTGACAAACAATGTAATCATTAATCAATACATTTTTATTCGGTAGTAGCATGGTATTGAGGTGCAAGGTTAAGGCGAGTTATGGTTAAGCTTATAGGTTTTAGTAGAGGTAAATACTATATTTATTTAGATGATATACCTTTAGTTGGCCATATAGCTTTTGGAGTAATTGATAGATGTACTAATGTGCTTCAAATTAGACCTATAACTGTATGTCCTTATAATTGCATATATTGTAGTGTTGATGCAGGTCCGTTTAGCATGTATAGGTTATCAGAGTTTATTGTTGATGCCAGGCATTTAATTAAGTGGGTTAAAAATGTCTATGATGTTAAATCTGGTGAAGTAATAGAGGGGTTAATTGATGGCGTAGGGGAGCCCCCACTACATCCGCGGATAGTTGAAATAGTTAATGAATTGAAAAAAATTATGCCAAGGGTAGCCATAGAAACTAGAGGTTATACTTTGACCAAGAAACTAGTCAATGAACTTGCTATGGCCGGGCTAGATAGACTTAATATAAGTATTGATACTCTAAATACTGAAAAAGGTAAATACCTACAAGGTGTTGAATGGTATAATGTCAATTACGTAATGAAGATTATCGAATACATTGTTAGAGAAACTTCTATAGATGTTCATTTAACGCCTGTTTGGATACCTGGGATTAATGATGAAGATATTGAGAATATAATTGAATGGGGTTTGAGGATAGGTGTAGGTAAACGATTTCCTCCCTTTGGTATACAGAAATACGAAATACATAGATATGGTAGAAAAATCCATGGGATCAAGGAAATTAACTGGAGAGAATTTAGAAAATTCCTAGAGAAATTAGAACAAAAATATGGTATACCTTTGTATTATAAAAACATTGATTTTGGCATAAAAAAATCTAAATGTTACTATATACCGTTCAGAAAAGAAGATCAAATAATTGCTACAATCGTCTCACCTGGTTGGTTAAAAAACGAAGTTTTAGCTGTTGATAAAGATTTTAGGTACACTATAACTGTTGTAGGTTTGAAATGGAGTCCTTCCTTATTTAATAAAACTGTAAAGGTAAAACTCATTAAAGCATACGATACCATATGTATAGCTAGGGAAACGTAAGCTTAAACCCTTCTATTAGTCTGAAAATTACTGTTATTCAACAAAATATCAACAATACTATGACAGAATATTTATTTGATGACTCTTATTATTATCAACCGACAAAACTATTAACTATGAAAGACGGTGCTCAACAAACGTATATACATCCACAAAATACAAGGACGGACAAAAATTACTCACCTAGTAAATTAAAGTTTAGGGCAGTATTTATAATGGCTAGTTTAAAACTGTCTAACCCTCTCCTCAAAAGGTAAGACTTTTAGTTGCCAAATCAACTAGTACCTATGAAACTCCTTTCTCATATACTGCAATTGTAAACAAAAAGTTCAAACCATATAGAGGTATGACTAATAAAGAACCTGAAACTAAGAGATTAGCTATAGATCATTATGCTAAAGTATTTAAATGCATAACAGAGAATAAGAGATGGCTGACTCTTCTAAGTTTCTCTACTCGTTTAAAGTAATTCGAAAACAGGTAACAAGAAAATAAAAACAAAACGGCGTAGGTCTCTCATAAGTAATTGATAGGGAAAGAGCCTAGGCATACCATATAGCCGTTTCTAGTTTATAGAAACTTATGATAATTGATGCTTATTTCTAGCTACGGTGATGTTATTGCTTAAATTCAAGGAGGCTTGCAAGAAACTAAGAATTAATTGCATTACTTTAGGTAATATGTAAAGAGAGCATAACTGTTTTCATTAACTAGGGTTTACTAAAATTCCTATGTAGCTAGTTTTGATAATGAATTGATTGGTATAATTACTCTGTGTGGTAATAGAAACAACGCTCCAAATTACTCAGATAACGAGGACTCAAACCAGGTAAAATAACCTAAATTGTTGAACCCGATAGCTACCCATGAATTCACAGAGATGCTGAAGTCTTCGGAAGCAAGGTAGAAGCCCCAAGGAAACATCAACAAATAAAAACAGAGACCCTGGGCGAGACTAAGCACCTAGCATGAATTCGAATCTTCACATTATTCTTTACAAACATTAATGAACTTTTCATAAATCAAACAAACTCTTCTTGATAATAAGTATGAGAACTTTCTTTATTTTTAAGTTCTTCTCGCTAGAAGAATAGATTTAGTTTTTCTAGGTTTACGATACAATCTATATAACAATAGTACTAAAACTAAAAGAACCTCTACCCACATCAAACGAAAAACACAAAGCAAAATAGCAGAGAAGCTCCATATAAAGCTCGTCAACAACTGATATATGACCAGATACACGAAGCATTTCCTAATCAACAACTGAGAACTTCACCCCTCAGGATGGGAACAAGGGTTAGAATCAGATGGGTAAGTTATCGTCATCCAGCAGTCCGTCCGGGAGTAATTCCTCATCTAGATTGCATTATTATAGTAATACATTTAAAATTATTTAAATTTTAAATTATGTATAGCATAGAGGGAACCGTAGATGATGTATGCCAGGCCGGATCTGATAGGTGAAGAGATTTCCCGCCCCCACTGATAAAAGTACCGTAGAATTTCTCCAGTAATGTAAGCTTAGTTAATAACACCTCACCTACAACTTCGCTAATTATTGTAATAATCTCTATGATAACTAGGGAAAATTATGAAGACTGGACGCTAACTAAAACATTTTATTTGCAAATATATCAAATAATTCAAATGTTAATTCAATTCAACGTTGAAGTTTCCACAGATTGTGTTAGATTAGTAGAATGTAAATAATCTAAGTACATGTTTAAAACAAAGCAAGATATTTAATTTAATCAAATCCTTAACATATCATAGTATTTTCCGGGGTTTTTGATATATATTTTGCATTCTTGATTTTATGTATTGATATTAGACAGAGAAAAGTCTCCTTAATGCTTTAATGTTAAAGAATTGCATGTATCATACCATGTTATAGCTTACCTCTTAACACACATGTTCTAATTCTAAAATAAATATATGCCCTACTTAATCTTATTAATATCATTATAAAATAGAAGTTAAGGAGACATTTAATTAAGATATTTAATTCTATTATTGAGACATCAATGTAGGAGACCCTCAAAATCAATATCAATACATGAACATATATTGATGTATCTTAGGTATTTTAAATAGTATGTATAGTATCCATGATATGACTGCAAAAGATGAAGTAACCGAATCCAATCCGATGTTCCTCTAACAGTATTAGGTATTGTGATATACAACAATACACTATCAGTGTAATATTATATGGTAGTATATTATTAGGTTTACTTTAATACTCAGAAACGACATTTAAATCCAAAATAGCGTAGAATTTTATAAGCTTAGTCAAAGAATGTTGATAACATTAGATCAGACCTGATATAGATATAGCCATTATCAAATTTTTGTGAACTTTAGTAATATTCGTTGTAGCTACGGTGATTACGATAACTTTACCTAGAAATTAAACATAATAGGTATAGCAGGGCTTCTAATAGCGCGGCTTTATCCAATGTATTATTGAAAACGTTAAATCATGAAGACCCTGCTATATGTGCATCTACATATTATTGAATACCGCAAAACTTATAACTTAATAAAATAAGATAACGACAACTCCTTGAGCTTAATCATTCAACCCAGCTGTTGGTATCTTCTACTATCAATATGTTTTAACCACTTCATTCCCTACAGTAAAACGTTTTGATCAACATCGTCAAAGAGATATTTTAAGCAGAAACTTTGTGAACTTTTTGGTGTATATATGTTAACTGATGTAATTAAAGCGTTGTTCTATTCATGCAGTAGCTATCCCAAGGTAGCAGTCCCTCATAGACTTAGTCCTTCGGATGACTTTGAGGCATGCGTATTATCTTCTATTACATCTGCTATCGGGATATACAACGATGTATTAAGGATTGTGATAGAATTTAAGAGGGGTGAAAGAGATATTAGGAAACTTGAAGTAGGAAAAAATATTGGTAAATCTCTTTTGTTATGTCTTCAAGAGTTAAAGCATAAAATGTCTGTGGAAATATGTATTGTAGCACCAATACTTATCTACATTGATACTATTCAATCAGAGATTGAAAGAGATTTTCATAAAGCTTTTAGACGGTTATTTAATGCGCTACAAGTTCAGGACGTCGAAGATTCGAGAGAGTTTATAAAGGTTGCACGAAATATTGGAGGATCTTTGCATCTATTAATAGATAAATCAAACATATCAGAGCATAGAATCTTGGTTGAGGAACTTCATCTCTACGATATATTTGAAGAACTTTCCAATCACGACCCTACATTTGAGTGTATTTCGAATGCGCAGAAAATCTTAGATGTAATAAGGTTAGCGGAGAAACTATATAATGAGTTCAAAGATTTTAACACAACACTATCTAGATTATTCCTTGAACTCATTAAAAATAAAGTAGAAATTACAAGCAATAAGCTGCTTGACATCCTTAAAATAGACGTTAACTATAGAAGAAAAGGTGTGAATTTATCATATTTACTACCTTGTTTAGGGTATGCTGCTCTATATTTAGTAAAACTTACATAGAATTCGCATTATGCAGTTTATTATTTAACTCAATTCTAATAATGATAAAAGACTTATTGTAATATAAAACGAAGACTTTTACTAAGTTACGTTACATTACGTTAAGTAAATCAAAAGGTATATATAGAAGTTTACTATATTCATAGTCTGAATATACAGAGGGTTGATAAAGTTTGAAGATAATTTTAAGCGCACCTGCAACTGAAATGAGCGAATACAATGGTAATCCTGCTATAGCTTTTGTAGCTGGTTTTTCAAAACCTTTCTTTATACCTAGATCCTATCTAAAAAATGTACTATATAAACCTGTTCCTAGCAATGAAGATGGCGAAGTTATTTATGCCCCACTTGGAATTAGACTTATAGAAGCCTCCCTTATAAATTCTGGAATGTACAAAAAAGAAGATGTAATAATAGTACATCCTGATAACCTAGAAGAAAAAGTATCAGAATCAACAAGAATCATTGGAATAAGTACCAAGGACCCCCTCGGACTAGGTTATGTATCTTTAACATATTCAACGCTAACAGGCTTAGGTAACTCAATAAATAAGTACGAATTCCTACAATTAATGAAAAAAATTGTTGAATTAAAGAATAAGTACAGATTTAAGGTTGTGGTCGGGGGACCTGGTATATGGCAATTTAAATTATATGATGACATAAGCAATAAATTAGGGATAGACGTTATTGTAAGTGGGGAAGGAGAAGCGATTGTACCGAAAATATTCACACAGCTTATCAATGGAGAACATGTGGATGGATTTATCGAAGGTATGATGACTCCTCCAAAATTAATACCATGCATACTAGGCGCCACAATTTATGGCGCTATAGAAGTTACGCGCGGCTGTGGGCGTGGGTGTTTATTTTGTACCCCTACGATGCGTATTAAAAGAGATATCCCGCTTGAAAAAATATTAAGAGATGTTGAGGTAAACTTAAAGAATGGACAAGATAAACTTCTCCTGGTAACAGAAGATCTCTTTCTCTACGGATCTAACTATCCTTGGGAGCCTAACGAAGACGCTCTTATAAAGCTAGTGGATTCTATCACTAAATATAGGTATCATGGGCTAAAATATGTTCAAGTAACCCATATGAACTTAGCGGCAGTTAGATACAAAAAAAGTTTATTCAAAATTATCGCAGATAAACTCCACGAATTTGCATGGTTTAAACTCCGAAATAACTATATATGCACAGTTGAAGTAGGTATAGAATCGGGTTCCCCAAAGATAATAGGTAAGCTAATGAGGGGTAAAGCCCTCCCTTACACACATGAGGAATGGCCTGAGACTGTTTTAGAATCTCTAATCCTTATGGAGGAACACGACTGGATTCCGTTAGCAACATTAATAGTAGGTTTACCCGAAGAAAATGAAGATGATACCATCAAAACCCTTGAACTAATAAGTAAGATTAGACAACACGGTCTAAGGACATTCTTGGTACCCCTACTTTTTGTTCCCCTAGGTGGTTGTGCTCTTGAGAATCAACCTATAAAAAGTTTTGAAGAATTAAACATGACCCAACTATCAATTTTTAGCGAGTGCTGGAAACACAATGTAAGAATTTGGGGAGAAGATCACTTCAAAAACTATAACAACGTACAGAAATTGTTATTTAAAATCACATCTAAGATGTATCTTGCAACTATAGCCAAAAAATATAGATGGAGAGAACAGATTGCGTTAGATATATATAGTGAATTAAAGAAGTTAAGTGACGGTGATACAAAAGAATATGAATAGCGAAATAGAATTCGATAGGGATTATCGGTATATAATTGAGGAACCGTTTATAAAAGGGTTACTACGTATTTTAATTCTATCAGCTCTTAAAGAAGGCGAAAAAAGAGGATATCAAGTATATAGATACATCGTTAATAAAATTAGGTTAAAAGTTAGTCTTAGCACAATGTATACTCTTCTAAAAGAATTGAAAGATAAAGACTTCATAGTAAATATTGAAGGAGTATATCACTTAACAGAGAAAGGTAGAAAAGCTTTAGAGATATTTATGAGAAAATATAACGATATAAAATCTATTTTCATTTAATTGCTTAACATAATCTTTTATGAGATGCCCGCCAAAACATAATTCTATTTTATTACGTATTATAAGCTTAATTCTTAAAAGATAATCAATCAATATAAAAACTTTACAAGATATTTATTGTAAAATTTGAAGAATAGTATTCCTTTAGCTCGAATAATTAAAACTAATCTAATACCTTAATATTAGTTAAAGTTCAAAACTTATTTATAGAACTTTAAAAATTATACACTTCAAAGATGCTATTAACACATATTATATTTAGTCATTTGATTTGGCTTCCATAAAATCAATTCAATACCATGCTGAAATTCGCATTAGGACAACTATTCTAAGCTCTATTAGCTATGAAAAATTATGAACATAAGGCTTTAATTCTCCTTACTACTTCACCCCAAAACATCTGCGCAACAAAGTTCTTAGGTTCAAGAATTACCTCTATACTATTATCGCTCGTAACCATTTTTATGGGCTGCTCAGATAATATAACACATTTACCGTAACCTTTGAGCGTCTTAATGAGATGCTCATATCCTTTTTCATACGCTTTCATTATATTGTTACATATTTCCTCTGAAGCTGTTTGCATTCGTGTCTTAAATAAAGCCCCCATATAACTATATTCCCCATCAATGCATATAAACACTATTATCGCCTCTCTGTTTCATATTTTATTCATATTTAAGTATTTATATAAGTACCTTACTATTATAGTACAAAGCTAAAGATATAATGTAATACTCATGATATATTTAGGTATTAATTGTTTATTCAATTCACAATTTTATCTAAATATTTGGCTATATCATCAGCAATATCATTTATGCTTTTAATTATGGATATTATGTAGGGGGTTGATGTTGATGAGGAAAATTCCTTCAATAGTTTAGATGCTTGAATAAGGTTCCTTATAGTTGATGCTACATCAAGAGGTAGTTTAAGTATAATTTCTTCTACTTCTTGTGGACTAAGCTTTTGATGCTTAGTGTATAGATCTTCATCTAATATTCTTCGCAAAAATTGTATTATTTTATCGTACTTTAATAGCATAAACGCAAAGGGATCATACGCTTCCCGAAGTTTTCTGTCCTTGATTCGGTAAAAACTTTCGACAAGATCCAGCCTTACGCTTTGGAGAAGCTTGTATATATCTCGTAGCATATCTTTGCTTACCATAATATCAACAGTTCTTTTATTTCTAAATCGAGCTAAAATATTTTTAAACATCCTTATTCACTACGCTAGCTCCAAATATCGTTTTATACTAGTTGTACATGAAGATCTAAAATCCGAGGAGATATAAGTTCATATGGTTAAAGGGACGATCATTATTACCGTAAGTTTTGATTTGCCATTGGATGGTTTATGTCATACTTATTAATGGGTAGGCAAAATTTATATTTCAGTACAATATCGTTGTGGCAGACATATAGGGTCAAAAACACTACCAATGAATTAGGCGATAACAAAAATGAAGCATGTAATCTTGAAAGGTATTTCAAATGTTTTTAGAAATTCTATATTTACTGTAACAAAGCATCGATTGGCTCTATCTAGTGTTGAAGAAGATATGGAAAAAGATGAATTAACGAAACTTAGAGTTATACCACTTGAAGCGCTATCAGCTATCCATAAAATGATGCAAGGCGATATTAAGAGCTTTGCTGAATCACATATAGAATCTCATGTTTGCACCAATTTGACAGCTCTTTGTAGAGATTATCCTTATAGAGTTAAGTACTCAATTTACAATGACGGTCACGTCATTTCTATGTATTCAGAATGCATAGACTTGGAAATACTTTTAACCATTGTTTTTGGAGATATAATTAAATATTTCGAGTTTATAGAGGGTTTTCGTGATAATGTTCTATTTAAGTACGTTGTTATACCTCGATCAGTTTTAGGAGGTAAGTTATACAATACATTGAATTACATAGCTGGTCATTCAAGCATAAGAATAACATCTAAACAGATTGACGATATCTTTAGTCGCATAGTTCAATCGAGAGATGATGTAAGTGAAATGATATTTGTTATTCCTTGCATAGACCTAAGTGTTATTGATATTATGAGTTACTTATTTAAGGAATTGCTTAAGAACCCCATTGCTAGGATATTCATTGTCACATCATCGCCCTCTATATATGATGCTAAAACATGTAGATTAAGCTATAGAGAGTTCTTTGTAAATTACATAGAGCTACTTGATTTAGTTAGGATGATAGATAGGGTATACTTATGTGACTCTGAAGTAAATAATTTCGAGATTATATTGAATAGAGCCACTTATCTTATATCCTATGAACCAAAACTTGCCCTTAGTACGCAATTTATTCCGATAAAGGATTACTCTTATACCGAGAGCTACGCCCTCAAATATTTAAGGGATTGTCTCTGTTCATCACATCTCGTTAAAGATTGAAAATCGAAATGGAGTAGGTTTTTGCTTACATATATTAATTGTTGTATTTAATGGAAATAATAGTTCTTGTGATATGAGCTAAGATTGTTTTCAGAATATAATAATTTTTTCTTTCTATCTTACCTCGTAATACTATGTTTATCCTATCAGGTTTAACGTCTATTGTCTTTATTTTCAACTTCAGAGATTCTATGAATTCCGCTATATCGTTATCTTGAAAGTTATAATTGCTTTTAGTGCCGCAAGGACCTAGATAACACATATAGCAATACTCATTATGCGAATCAACATTTGCCATACATGCTGACCTAAATACCTTTAATTCGTAGTCTTGAGCTATTTTCTTGGCTTTTTGAATAATATCGTTTGATTTAACATGTATCTGTTCATGATCCTTGGGGTATCGGGGAATTCGTCTAATAATCTCATCTACATTTATACCCTTGTTTCTTAGTCTTTGAATGATTGAATGGGTGGTTCTTAAAGCTCCTAACACTATTCCTTTTACATTGTACTCAGCTCCGTATTTTATTATAGCATGTATTTCTTTATCTGTTACTCCAGGTATTATTGGTCTAACAAAAAGGTAAACAGGTACATCGTACTTTGACGCGATTTCTATGCCCATAAGTCTTTCGAGCGGATTAGGGGCGAATCTCTCTAACACCTCAGCCTTGCTGATTGTAACAAGAGTGACAAGAACGCTTATCCTAGGTTCTGCTTTCTTTAATTTCTTAGCTAGTTCTTCGTCTATAGCAATCTTGGTTGAAATCTGCGAAGGTAGGTTTAGCCAATGATATACATTAGCTATATATTTTAGTGTTTTATCTCGTGTTTCAAGAAGAAGAGGTTCTGTTACTGAACCGTAAGCCGCAAAAGTCCGTCTAGGAACAACATAGGGGTTTATAGCTAATGCATAAACTAGCTCTAATTCTGTGAGGGGATAAGGCTTCACTTTAGCTGGGAAACCCATATCATATATGTAACAGTATGAACAGGCCATGCTACAACCTATTCCTGTGTGTATGGTTATACCACAAGGTCTTGGTTTTCTCTTACTATGATGATCCTGCTTAGCTTTTTTAATTGATTCAATTGATAGCGTCTTCCGAATTTTATTTGCGATATGTTTCTTTTCTTCTATAAGCTCCAATACTTTGCCCATCGTTAAATCCTACTTCAAATACTATATACCTATGTATATATTAGGTTCGGGCATTAATATACTACACTATGGGCTGTATATGCAAGGCGTATGGAATAAATTTGCAAACCTTATAGTAGATTATTGTACTGGAGTCAGGAACCTAGATGAGGTTTTGATATCTGCAAGTTATGAGGCTTACCCACTAATAATAGAAGTGTTTAAGGAGGTAGTTAAACGTGGCGGATACCCAAGACTTATGTTAAATGATGATGTTATTAGTGAGATTTTTTATAGGTATGCGCCACAGGAGCTATTAAAGTATCTTTCTCCTATAGATAAGTATATCATGGAGAACATAGGTGTAAGAATATCTATTATTTCATCAATGCATACAAAGCCTCTTGTTAGTATAGAACCAGAAAAAAGAAGAATTAGAGAACAAGCTCTTAGAGAACTTAGGGAAGTATTTATGAAGAGGGAATCTAGTGGTGATCTAAGATGGGTTGTTACGATTTATCCAACAAAAGCTTTAGCTCAAGAGGCTGGGATGTCTCCTCTAGAATTCGAGGAATTCATCATAAAAGCGGTTAAAATTCATAAAGAAGATCCTGTCAAAGCTTGGATTGAACAAATGACAGAACAACAGAAGATCATTGAATTCTTATCCAAAACAGATGAGATAAAAATTGTGGACGAAGATACAAATCTGACTTTGAAAGTAGGTGGCAGAATTTGGGTTAACGATGATGGTAAGAACAACATGCCTGGAGGAGAGGTATTTACAGCGCCGTATGAGGATAGTGCTGAAGGATTTATAACATTTAGTTACCCTGCAATATATGGTGGCACAGAGGTAGAAGGTGTAAAGCTAGTTTTTGGTCGAGGTCAAGTCATTGAAGCAAAGGCTATAAAGGGTGAAGAATTTCTAAAAAAGATGCTCGATGTCGATGAAGGTGCTAAGAGGATTGGAGAGTTTGCTTTTGGTTTAAACTATGATATAAACAGGTTTACAAAGCAAATTCTGCTAGATGAAAAGATTGGTGGAACAATACACTTAGCTCTTGGGGCATCTTACCCTAGAACTAAAGGAATTAACAAATCAGCTATTCATTGGGATATGATTAAAGATCTTAGGAAAGGAGTAGTATATGTTGATAAAGACCTTGTATATAGAAATGGTAAGTTTATTGTTGAAGTCTTGTGAAAGCCATGCCTATAACCGTTATTGAGATATATAGAAACAATATTTTAGTTCGAAAAGCTCTTTATGAGGATCTAAAAGAACTTATTTACACTCTTGTTCAGCTTATTCCAATAGGTCATGTTGTAACATATAGCGACATAGCAAAAATACTGGGAATTAACCCTAGGTTAGTGGGTATTATTCTTAGCAAGAATAACCAGCCTATTATTATACCGTGCCATAGGGTTATATCGTCCAAAGGATTAGGAGGTTATACTTTGCTGGGAAAGAAGGCGTTAAATCTGAAGAATGAGCTCCTTCAAATTGAATCTAGGGGAAGAATAGCGAAAATTAACCTATGCGATTACCTAGGTTTAAATAAGCTATGCGAAAGACATAGAAAGCTATGAAGTCTGTACTAAATATCTACCTTGAAGCTCAAGGCGATTACGATATGGTTCAAATAATATTTCTCGGCACCGGTGGTTGGATCTCTGAGCCATTCTTAGGGTATACATCTATACTACTGAAATCTGATACAGCTATACTTATTGATGCTGGAGAAGGCGTATATAGAGCTCTAAGATGCTGTGGATACAGTATAGAAAATATAGATGCAATAATCTTAACGCATAAGCATGGCGATCATATACTGGGATTGCCGACACTAGTTTTAATGGCAGTACATAAAGGTATAAACCAGATTAAGATTATAACACATAGAGATGTCAAAGAAGCTATTCATAAGCTTTTCAATGTTATCGGTGTAGAATATCTTATTAAGTCGATAGAATTCATAGAAATAGCCCCTGGCGATAAAATAAGGTACAATAATTTCGATATAGAGATCTTCGAAGCCTTCCATACGGTTCCTGCTATTTCCATGAGGTTCGAGGTAGAGGGTAAATGTATAACCTTTAGCGGTGATACCAGATATAACCCGCTACTTGCTGAACTCGCTAAAGATTGTGATGTACTTATACATGAGGTTTCAAATTATGATGTTGATGCCTACACCTATGGACACAGCAATTACTTAGAAGCTATGGATATAGCAAAAAAAGCTGGTGTTAAGATGTTCATACCTATACATTTTTACCAGTCACCTCTACCAATTGACACAATGTATCTTCCATATAAATCTAAAATATACATGCCTATGCCATGCATGAAACTTGAAGTATAATACAGTCTTATTTATCTGGTACTATACAATGATAGACTAGGTATCTTTGATGGAAAGTATAGAAAAGATCTTAATAGCGAATCGCGGTGAAATAGCTATCAGAATTATAAAAACGTGTAAAAAACTTGGAATAAAAACGGTAGCTATATACACCAGACCTGATGAAAATTCTCCGCATATTAAGTTAGCTGATGAAGCTTATTTTCTTGGTTCCAATCCGTATCTTTACTTCGATATAGACAAAATAATATCAATCGCAAAAAAATGCAACGCCACAGCAATTCACCCCGGTTATGGTTTTCTATCCGAGAATGCACAATTCGCTAGAGCTGTAGAAGAAAATGGATTGATATGGATAGGCCCGCCGGCCAAAATTATCGAGCTCCTTGAATCCAAAACTAATATTAGACATATAGCGAACGACATTGGTATCCCCATAGTTCCAGGTTCGTTAAAGCCCGTTAGCATTGATGAAGCTAAAAAGATAGCCAAAGAAATAGGTTTTCCTATTCTATTAAAAGCAGATAGAGGTGGTGGAGGCAGAGGTATAAGGCTTGTAAAAGGCCTCAAAGAACTTGAAAATATTTTTGATGTAATTGTTGAAGAGATGAAAGCCGCATTCAAATCGGATAAAGTATACATAGAGAAGTATATACCTAAAGCCCGACACATAGAGCTCCAAATTCTAGCCGATATGCACGGAAACGTTGTTGTTTTAGGTGAGCGTGAGTGTAGTATTCAAAGAAAATACCAAAAAGTTGTAGAAGAAGCTCCGTCAACCGCAGTAACTCCACATGATAGAGAAATCCTCTATAGCTACGCTATTAAATTTATGAAGTATGTGGGTTACGTCAATGCCGGGACGATGGAGTTTATAAAGACCCCTGACGATAATTACTACCTAATAGAGGTTAACAAGAGAATTCAAGTTGAACATCCAGTAACAGAATTAGTTACAGGTATAGATATTGTTGAACA
>Ga0105162_1000017_pt1 | contig 130877 bp, 147 predicted proteins | sample JNZ201metaG_FD_81532 | JGI IMG/M metagenome (GOLD analysis project Ga0105162, IMG submission 81532) | Hot spring microbial communities from Jinze hot spring, China to study Microbial Dark Matter (Phase II) - JNZ 20120812A | ecosystem: Environmental > Aquatic > Thermal springs > Hot (42-90C) >...
ACCGCCCAGAATCTCGCGGTAGATAAAATCAACCGCGAGGCCTGAAAATAAGTTAAATCTATATTTCTTTCCTTAGAAAAAGGATTCGCTTAAAAAATTAATCGCATACGGCCCGGCCCACCACCCTTTGGATTTGAGCACCTTAAATGTAACTTCTTTACAATCTTTTCACCGACATGCCTACACATTTACATCGCTCAGTAAATGATGAATACTATTAGATATTTTCTCCAGGTTTAACGTAAACAGAGGAAATCACCATAATGGATTTGATTAAAAAATTTGGTGGACCGGGCGGGATTCGAACCCGCGACCTCCGCCGCTTTCGGCTTTCACTATGCGCTTGCGAGGGCGGCATTCATACCGCTGAACTACCGGCCCATTCAGCATTAGCATTATAATTAAGGGAAATGTGAGGATTTAATTTTTACGCAAGGAGCAAATTATTCATATCGACTTTAGCAATGGGTTAATAAAAGGAGCCTTAATGTAAAACTTATTTTGAGAAAAATCAATGTAAAGGGAGCTTAAAATGCAAAGAAGGATATTTTCGTCGATTGCCTGGGGCGAAAAACATATATTGCGTTTCTTTATATTTTTTGACTTAGTCGGGCGGTAGCTCAGCCTGGTAGAGCTTCCGAGCTGGCCGCTTATTGGCTGGCGAAGAGGCTGTAGGCTCCTACCAGTGGTGTGGTGGGTGCTGCTCAGCCTACCAGGCGTACAGATACCGGAGTGTCGCAGGTTCAAATCCTGCCCGCCCGACCAATAACTTATCAATTATTTATCATTGCCTTTCATTATTACATGGGTATACTCCTAATTTCCGCAGAGGGCGAAGATATTAAGACTAAAAATTCTTCAATATTCATGAATATTCCAAAAATAAAATTGAAAATTTATGAAGGTTCTAAAATTCGCGTTTAAATTGGTATAAGATGAAGTTGCATTCTTCCAGTAGCTTTAGAATGATGGCACTCCATACTTCCACATTATTGTGTCACCCTCATGTAGAATATATTTGTCAGATGCGACTGGTCCCCACTCCCAATCTTTCTTCTTCGGGTTCCACATGTACCAGATCCAGTATTTGCCGCCCTCATTCCTAACGCCATTTATGGCCTCTACAAAGATGCCCATTTCAGGATACTCTTTGCCCTCAACAACAGCGATAACCTTCGTCGCCATCAGGACATTAGTTTCCCTTGGAACAGATGTGCCGTTATACCATATCAGCGTTCCATTTCCATAATCAATTAAAATATTCACCTTCATTGTAAGTTTCTCTAAGACATTCACTTTAATAGTGAGATCCTCTAAGTCTGCGACCATTTTTCTTAAATCGAATGTTAATTTCTCTAGGTCCGCTGATGCTCTCTCATAAAGGTTCTTGAAGTATACGCTCTCGCTATAGTAGTGTATGGCAAAATAGGCTGCTACTGCAAGGAGACAGAGGAGACCTAACGAAACCCATATCCAAGGACTTTTCCCACTCATAACCCCACCTCCTTTTTAGGCATCATTTTTCTAAGAACCGAAATGATTGGAGTACCGCCAAAGAAAAAGAAAACAAAGTTAGATACCTCATGTACTAACGCAAACCACGCGCCCGAAATTATAGCCATTATTAGTGGTAGCCCAACTATAACAACAGAGGCAACATTTGTAACTAGATCATAAATGAAGGTTGCAAGGAAACCGATTATGCCAAGCTTTAAGTTCGTTAGCCAGAAATTTCCTCTATTAATTTCTAATAATGTGATGGCATCCGAACCTAAATTTAGTCTCCTAGAAAGCCAGCCAAGTATAGCGTAAATAGTCTCACTTAGGGATGTAGCGGCAAGTATGATAAGATTAAAACCTAGCGGGTTCAAAGTCCCGTACACAAGCCAAGTAAGAACACCAACAAGAACACCTGGGACCAAACCCATTAAATAGCCGCTAGCAAAAACAATCAGATCCATAATCTTCACATTGGGAATTCCAATCATAGTATAATTAAATGCCAAGTTAATTGAAGTTAACATAACGACTAAACATAAAGTTCTAGTCGAAAAGAGATTTCCCGAAGACGCATTAACCATGTAAATCACTTTTATTGGTTGGATAATCCATCCAAGTATATAAACTTTATCCTAAAATAGCCCTTTAGTTGGAAAGACTTAAATTTATAATTTATTAGGATTGTTTGGATAATTGTTGTTTAATTAAAGGCGAATAGAGACTAAGGGGCATGAGCGGGGAGCTAAGGCATAAGCTCAATGAATTGGAGCAGAAAATGTCGGATGTGAAGGGGGAGCTGGAGAAGGTTCTCTCAGAGATTTACGATCTAGAAAAGAGGAGGAGATATCTCCTTCTTAAGATGGGTGAGCTTAAAGACGAGTCCAAAAGATACAAAAGCAGGCTAAATACGTTGAAAGAGGAGATTAAAGAGTTAAATGAGACTTTATATGATCTTGAGAAGGAAAAAGGTGAAAAGATTTCTTCTCTTAAAAAGCTTAGAGAGAGAATTAAAGAACGTTTAAGAGCGGGATCGGGGCTACAAAGGGGCGAAAAGAAACTCGAGACTGAAATTTCCAACCTTGAATGGACAATTCAGACCACGCCTCTCTCATTGACTGAGGAGAAGAGAATCATCGCAAAGATTAAGTCTCTAGAAGAGCAACTCTACTTCTACAGAGAACTGAACTCTATGAGGGATGAGGTCCAGACTATAAAGAAAAATATTGAGGAAATTAAGGAGAAGATTAATTCTTGCGTGAACGCGATCGCCGAAAAGATTTCAGAGAGACAAAAACTTCGGGGAGGGCTTGCCAAAATACTTGGCGAGATTAATGAAATAAAGTTAGAGCTCGAGAAAATAAACAGAGAGTATTATGACAAGAGAGATAGGGTTTCAGAATTACGCTCTAAACATAAAGATCTAATTAGTCAGATCATAGCAATAAAAAAGGGCATTAAGGAAGAGAAGGAAAAGAGAAAAATCGACCGGGAATCAGCACTTAAAGAGAAGATTAAGAAAGAAGTCTTGGAAAAAATTGAAAGCGGGAAAAAAGTATCTTTTGAAGAATTCAAAGTATTTTTAGAAGAGGGTGACGCCAATAATATTTAAGTGTTTTGTATAATTTAAATAGTGTAAAATTAAGAGCTTACTTGAAGAGAGATGCCAGCTGAGGAGGAGCGGAAACCGGAAGAGGAGCGTATACTTGTCCTGTGCGTTGATAGAGATAATGATATTGGCAGAAAAGCTAGCATTAGGACGCCAATTATAGGCAAAAAGGAGATTATTGAGGCGGCGATAAAATTACTGCTTGCTGACCCAGAGGAGGCGGACGCTAATGCTATGTTTGAGGCTGTCAGAATATGTGAGAGTTTAGAGCGCGGGCATCCGAGCAATGTCTCATGCCAAGTGGCAACGATCGCTGGTTCAGAGCTTGGCGGAATCGCTGCTGATAGAAAAATAGTATCCGAGTTTAATGAGGTTATCAGAGAGTTTAAGCCCACCAGCCTAATTTTGGTGACGGATGGCTACGCAGATGAGGATATTTTGCCACTAATGCAGTCTAGAGTACCAATCTCGTCGATTAGGAGAGTTATCGTGAAGCATAGTAAGTCAATAGAGGAGACAGCAGCCATATTTTCAAGGTATTTAAGGAAAATTCTTGAGGATCCGAAGTATTCAAGGATAGTTCTTGGTCTTCCTGGAATATTATTCGTTATGCTTGGCATATTATCTTTTCTGGCAATATTTGTCAAGTATGATATTGGAACATGGGCTTGGATTATGGGATTGCTGATCGTGGGTTTCTACCTTATAGGGAAGGGATATGGGCTTGATAAAAAAATCGCCTCCATTCTTCCGAGAATCTTTTCTCCTCATGGATTGATAATAGGGTTCTCATTGATCTTTGGTCTCCTATTGATAGCCATTGGCTTGTATCAATCTATATCTCAGGTAATGCCCAGTATTAAGTTCCTTTCATTAGCTGAAGCAGCGGGAATGGTGATCTCTGCTTCAATATCAATTGTGGTTTCAGGGGTCTCTATAATATTGCTTGGTAGGGTTCTTGCCCATTTACTTGCGCGCGATTATAGGTTCTGGAGGACAATTGTGCTGATAGTTGCTTGCGCGTGGTCTTGGAAGATCTTTGATGAAGCGGCTAAAATATTGATTAATCCAACGCTCCCCATAGACGGGCTAGTAGCTTCAATAGTCATTGGTATAGCTATAGTCACCATACTAATCCCAGTGGTCCACTTCTTAGGTAAAAAATATAGGGATTTCTTTAGCATGAAAGACTAGAGAAAATTGGGGGGTGCTCCCAGTGGCTCTCAATGGGAAAGTCCAGGTAGCAGTTATTGGTGGAACTGGACTAGAAGAAGTATTTGGTGCGTCTGAAATGGTCAATATTGGAACGCCTTATGGTCTCTCATATAAGATTTCAATATGTAAAGTTCAGGACAGAAAAGTTGCTTTTCTACCGAGACATGGACGAAGGCATGACGCCCCGCCGCATAAAGTTAATTTTAGAGCCAATATATACGCACTTCATAGACTCGGCGTAGAGAGAATTATAGCAACAAACGCTGTTGGTGCAATAAACCCAAACTTTAAGCCGGGAGACCTTGTGGTTCCGCATGACCTAATAGACTTCACAAAGCAGCGCCCTTTAACATTTTATGACTACGCGCCTGTTACCCACATCGACTTCACAGAACCTTATTGTCCAGAGCTACGTAGGATCCTGATCGAGAAAGCCGGAGAAGTTGGTGAGGTCCACGAAGAGGCAGTTTATGTCTGCACCGAGGGACCGCGCTTTGAAACGCCAGCTGAGATAAAAATGTTTAGACTTTTAGGATGCGATATTGTGGGAATGACTAGCATGCCAGAGGCAGCTCTTGCAAGGGAGCTTGACATATGTTATGCAACAATATGCTTCGTCTCGAACATGGCTGCAGGCATGGCCAATAGGCTTACATATAAGGAGGTTTTAGAAACATCTAAAATTGTTATGCCGAAGCTACGCAGAATAATAGCTGAGACTATAGCGTCTCTGCCAGAAGTTAGGGGTTGTCAATGCCACCTTTCGGTTAAGCTCGGTAGAATTGGAGAAGCTGAGGAGGAAGTTTGAATGCTTAGGGCGCTGTTATCGCTGCTCGGGGTTTATAAGATATATGAGAAGTGGCTTTGGCACCAAGTGAAGAATAAGAGCTTGCCGGGGCATATAGCCATAATACTAGATGGGAATAGAAGATGGGCTACTAAGAGCGGGCTTAAACCTTGGATGGGGCACTTCTATGGTGCAAGGAAGGTGGAGGAAGTCTTAAAGTGGTGCCTAGATTTGGGCGTTAAGACCATAACATTATATGCTCTTTCAACAGAGAACTTTCAGAGACCTAGGGAGGAGGTTGAAAAACTAATAGAGTTGTTTAAAGAAAAGCTCAGGGAACTTCTGGTCAGCGAAGAGATTCGCAGATACGGGGTTAGAGTTAAAGTCATAGGCAGAATATATCTTCTCCCTCAGGACCTACAGGAAATAATTTATAAAATTGAGGAAGAAACAAAAGACTTTAGCGAGTGCTATCTGAATTTGGCAATAGCTTATGGCGGGAGGGCAGAAATAATCGATACGGTAAGAAAAGTTGCTCAAAAGGTTGCTAAAGGGGAATTATCTCCTGAAGAGATAAGCGAGAGTATTTTTGAACAACATCTCTATACGTCTTTTTTACCAAAACAGGATCCAGATCTCATCATAAGAACCTCCGGTGAGGAGAGACTAAGCGGCTTTCTACTTTATCAGTCAGCTTATAGCGAATTATGCTTTCTAGACGTTTACTGGCCAGAGTTTAGGCGCATAGATCTATTAAGGGCAATAAGAACCTACCAAAAGCGCGTAAGAAGATTTGGCAAATAACGTTCCTCCTAGATTCTCCTTTTAGCACTCACAATGGATATTACGTCCCTATCATTAAGCTGATAGTCTTCGCCTAGTCTTCTCTTGGTTCTAGAGTCAACAGCGTATATAAAAGACTCGCCAAGCTCTGTATGGATCATGTAAGCCAGCTCTCTGGCAGTAGTACCCCTGGGTATAAGTCTAGCTTCTGGCAAAACTCTTCCATAGTGATCTATAAGCTTCTCCGGATCGGCAACGGGGTAGACAACAATCATATTCAATAGCGTTCGGAAGGCCGCGTTTATTGCATCTTGAACGCCAGTTGAGCCATATTTATCGAGTATCCTCTCTTTAATTGCCTTAAGAGCGCTGAGCTGTCTCTCCGTAATCTTGGAGGGATCTTTCACTTTAAAATCTGATTCGCCTGGGATGTACTCTATTAATCCCCTTTCAGCAGCTCTCATCAGAGCCAGCTCCGCTTCGGCGCAGCATGGTATGACAATATAGCCCGTCTCTTTAAGTCTCTTAAGATTTTCCTCAGCGAATGGCAGGTCCATTTTATTTGCCACTATAAGCATGGGCTTAGATATCCTTCTTAACGCATCTACGAAACTTAGGAAATCGTCTTCGCTCCACCTTGTTGGCGTCTCACTGCCTAATCCAGCAGCCTTAAGCGCTTCGATGACATGCCACCTCTTGACTGCTAGCCCGCTTAGTCGCTCCTCTAAGAGTGAAGGGAGGTCAGCCGCCCTAGTCTCAGCAGTCCTCGCTATTCTAGGCCAGTCCTTCCTAATGATCTGGGCGAACCACATTGTAAGCTCCTTCTCCAGAAACTTGATGTCCTCAAGGGGGTCATGGAAGCCGGGTTTAACAATTCTGCCTTCAATGTCGGTTGATCCCGAGACATCAATGATATGTATGAGGGCATCTGCCTTCCTAATCTCGTCTAAGAACTGGTTTCCGAGGCCCCTGCCCTGCCAAGCGTCTGGAACGAGGCCGGCGCAGTCAATTAATTCTACTGGTATAAATCTAATGCCATTTATGCAAATAGAGTTTACTGGCTCATCCTTAACGTTAAATTCCCTGCAAACGCATCGCGTCTTAAAGTATCCAATACCCTTATTTGGCTTTATTGTCGTAAAGGGGTAGCTGGCAATCTCGACAGTTGCTAAAGTTGCTGCGCTAAAGAAGGTTGATTTACCAACATTCGGTTTACCAACGATACCAACCATCATTCAATTATCCCAAAATAAGAGTAAGTAGTATGGTTAATATATATTAGGGCAAACAATCGTCTCTTCCAAAAGACGCTATAGAAAGCCTTTAACGAGCCGAGCGTAACTGGCTATTTTAGGAGTAACTCAGCTCTCCTAACTTCCCTAATGAATGAGACTATTTTCCGCTCGTCCTTAATCCCTGGCTCAGATTCAACGCCAGAAGATACGTCAACTGCGAATGGTTTAACTGTCAGAATTGCTTCATATACATTTTCCGGATTTAGTCCGCCAGCGAGGATAAGTGGCTTTGGATATATTAAATCCCTGATCCTCTTACTGATGCTCCAGTCATGTCTAACTCCGGTGCCGCCATATTTTCCGGGGATGTGAGAATCGGCGAGAAGCATTTTAAAAGAATCGATGTTTCGTAAAGCTTCGTCTAGCAAGAGATCTTGATGCATATTTATGGCTCTGACTATTGGTATTTGCATAGCAACCTCCCTAATTCCCCTAGCTTCCGCTGGCAAAGCGTGTACCTGCATAAAGTCGGGTCTCAGATAATCGTAAATTTCCAGAAGCTTTTTTACATCACTAAAGACTGTAACAACAACCTTCATGACCCATGGGGGAGTAGCCTCCATTAATTCTTTAGTCTCCTTAATTGACAGGTTCCTTGGTGAGGATGGAACGTTAACTACAAAGCCTACGAAATCAGCTCCAGCCGATGCGGAGATATAAAGATCCCTAACCCTAGTTATTCCGCATATTTTGACTCTAACCTTGCTCCCCGCCATAGGCATTCACTAGACTTGAAATAAATTTGCCAATCTCTTTTGCAGTTATTACGGATGATCCGACCAGGAAGGCGTCGGCGCCGCATCTCCTAAGAAAGCGTATATCCTCAGGAGACTTTATTCCACTCTCACTAACGATCGGTCTACCATCCACCTCTGACTTATCAAGACTCTCAAGTATCCTTTTAGTTACATTTAAGTCGACTTTAAGCGTCCTTAAATCCCTATTATTTATTCCAATCATGTCCGCATCGGCTGAAAGGGCTAGCCTAAACTCCTCCAGCGTGTGAGTCTCAAGTAGAACCTCTAATCCATAGCTGTGCGCATACTCTATCATGTTGTCTAAATCGGTCTCACAGTATCCACGCTTAAAGAGGGAAACTATTAAGAGGACGGCGTCTGCACCCACCCTCCAAGCAGCTTCTATCTGCTCCATGCTCACTACAATATCTTTCATCATGATGGGAGCCTCCACGGCTATGCGAGCTTTAAGCAGATTCTCCAATGAGCCAGAAAAGTATTCTGGTTCAGTTAATATTGAGAGCCCGATGGCGCCAGCTTCTATCATATCCTTGGCTATAGACTCAACATCACCTGGGACTCTTAAAAGCCCAACCGAGGGGGATGCAAACTTAATCTCCGATATGATGGGGACCTTTACGCCACTCACAGACGCTATAGCCTTTCTCAGACTCTTTCTTCCGCGGTGCTTAATGGCTTTTCCACCGCGGTAATAACCCCTTCTTACATTTTTCCAAACCGTTATAGCCAGTTTATCTAAAAAGTTATCCATACCTCTCCTCTAGCTCCTCGAGGGTTGAGAAGGAGCCGCCATAAATCTTAATTAAGTCCCTAAGCTTCTTGTAGGCTGAGCCGCTGGCAATGGACTCTAAAGCTAATTCGACCCCACCCTTAAAATCGTCTGCCCTCCCACCTATAACTAATGCCGCCGAAGAATTTGCGAGAAGCATTCTTAGCTTTGGATCGCCAAGATCTGGATCATAATAAAGCAGCTTAAATGCTATTTCAACGCATTCATCTAAGCCATTGACCATTAGATCCTGCTGATTGGCTCTCTCTAAGCCAAAATCTTTTGGAGTAACCTCAAAGAATTTTATTTCCCCATCTCTTAGCCACGCTACCGCTGTCTTGCCGATAATAGATATCTCATCAAGCCCATCAATCCCATGAACAATCATAGCCTCCTCGCAGCCAAGGTTCCTGAGGACATGTGCCAACTTTTTAAGCCAAGCTCCATCAAAGACCCCGAGCAACTGCGCCCTAACATTAGCCGGGTTAGTTAAGGGGCCAAGGATATTAAATACTGTTCTTATCGCTATCTCTCTACGCGGTCCAATAGCATACTTCATTGCCGGGTGAGAGTTCGGGGCATAGATGAAACCTATACCTATTTCTTCGATAGCCTTCCGGACTAGATCGGCTCCTACATCAATTTTTAGCCCGAGGCGCTCAAGGACATCGGCGCTCCCAGCCTTGCTGGTGACGGAGCGGTTTCCGTGCTTAGCGACCAGGGCACCCGCGCCAGCAGCGACAAATGCAGCTAGAGTGCTTACGTTAAATGTTTTGATCTTATCGCCACCAGTTCCACACGTGTCTATCAGCCTACTGTTAATATTTAGCTTTATTGGTGTGCAAAGTTCCTTCATGGCTGAAGCGAAGGCTGATAACTCCTCAACAGTCTCGCCCTTCATCCTTAAAGCAGTTATAAAGGCTGCTATCTGCGCGGGTGTGGCTCTGCCAGTCATTATCTCCATCATCGCCCCATAAGCCTCTTGATAGGAGAGACTTATGCCCTCCACAACCTTCCTTATGCAGTCAACTATCATGCCTAACCCCCAAATCTAAAAAATTCTTTATGATTTTCTTTCCCTCCGATGTGAGGATCGACTCTGGATGGAATTGAATTCCCTCTATTGGGTAGACCATGTGGCGCACGCCCATAATCTCACCATCTTCTAGCGAACGTGCGGTAACCTTAAGGCATCTGGGAAGCGTGTCCTCGTCACCGACCAGCGAATGATACCTAGTCGCCCTAAATGGATTTTCAACACCCCTAAAGATACTAAGGCCATCATGTGCTATGAGACTCGTTTTACCATGCATAATCCTCTTCGCTCGTATAATTCTGCCACCGAACGCGTATATTATGCCTTGATGCCCGAGGCAGACGCCTAATGTAGGTATATGTTTGCTTAAGCTTGAAAGCAGTTCTAAGCATATACCAAAATATTTTCTATTGGCTGGGTGACTTGGGCCGGGTGACAAGATGATTCTATCCGGGTCTATTTTGATGGCTTCCTCAAGGGTTATTTCACTACTCCTATAGACTATTGGCTCGCCGCCAATCTCGCCTACATATTGAGCGAGATTATAGACGAATGAATCATAATTATCTACTATAAGAACCCTCACATCACTCAACCTCTTCTAAGGCCTTGATTAGGGCTTTAGCCTTAAACTCCGTTTCAAGCCACTCTCCCTCGGGAGTCGAATCCGCGACGATCCCGCTACCAACTTGTATATGAAACCTATTATCTTTGGCGAAGAGGGTCCTTATTGCTATTGCAAAATCCATGTTCCCATTATATGAAAAGTAACCAACTGCGCCAGCGTAGGGTCCTCTACGGAAGCCCTCTAATTCATCAATTATCTCCATAGCTCTGACCTTAGGAGTGCCTGAGACAGTCCCTGCTGGAAAAGTAGCCTTAAAGGCGTCGAAACAGTCAAGTCCCCTTTTTAGCCTTCCAGTAACCTTTGAAACAATGTGTTGAACGTGGCTATACTTATAGACTTTCATTAGTTCCGTGACTCTAACGCTCCCGTACTCAGAAACCTTACCAATATCATTTCTAGCTAGGTCGAGAAGCATTACATGTTCGGCTATCTCTTTAGGATCATTGATTAGATCGCTTTTGAGCAATAGGTCTCTCTCTGGATTACCAGTCACGGGTCTCGTCCCCGCTATTGGACATGTTTCGACAATGCCATCCTTAACTCTAATAAGAGTCTCGGGACTTGACCCGATGATGAAGCGCCTGCCCATCTTTACGAAAAACATGTAAGGTGATGGGTTAATTCTCCTAAGATTTAAGTAAAATCTCTCGAAACTCCCTTTGAAACTTGTTGAGAATCTCTTCGATAAGACAACTTGGATGACATCCCCGGAGTAAATATATTCCTTGGCTTTCTCTATCATCCTATTATAGCGGTCGCCCTCAATGTTAACCTTCAGTGCATTGAAGCTTAGACCTGAGACCTCTACTGGCTTATCAATCTGCGCTAAAACCTCCTCATATCGGCTTTTCCCCCTATAAAAGTAGAAGGCCTCGCGACACTCGTGATTAAAGACTATGCCATCACTGTATATCCCCATCTCAACATCGGGGAAGCCTAAATCATCTATAGGTACACCGGGCAGTCTCTCCCAGTAGCGTATAGCATCATAAGAGATGTATCCAACAGCGCCACCAATATACTTAAACGTATTTAATGAAGACCCCATTTTTAACAAAGCCTTAATAGGTTCAAGTGGATCACAAACTTCGAAGCGGTCTCCGTTAATGGTGGCGACGCCATTCTTGACATTAATGATAATGTCTGGATCAAAGCCGATGAAAGAGAACCTAGCCGACTCCTCATGGACATCGCCGCCCAAAGACTCTAAGAGAAAAGCGTTTTCATAACTCCCGCAAATTCTTAGGAATATGTCTACCGGGTACTTATATGGCATCCTTTTAAATTTTATAGACTCAGAGATCCAAACAGCATCGATGGATCTTAATGTACCAAAGTGAATCACCCATGCACGCTCACCCGTACATTACAGAACAAAAATGTGTAGAAATGTATTATTTAAATCTTTTTTGTACAAAAAAGATCATTAGCTGAGACATTGGTGCATATGCAAGATAAGCACTGTCTCATCACGAGTTTTACCAGAAGGAAAATGTATTTAGCGAGGTGGCTCAATGAGCAACGAAGAATACTTTTATACATTTTGTGATGCATGCAATGAGGTTCCGATGTGCGGTATAAAGTTTCTATCAGAGGGCGACTTAGTTATAAAGGTTAAAAGTTGGCTAGACTTTCCCATGTCGCCTCCATGCTTAAAGGCTTATATTTTGCCGCAAATACGCCACCATCCAAAGAGACTCCTATATCCAATTATGAGAACAAGAAATAAGGATTCACCTGACCCGGATGGGTTAGGATTTCATGGGATGAAGCCTACAATATTATTGTCTCTAAACTTAAGGATATAAGAGATAAGTGTGGACCTGAGTCTGTTGTCTTTTATGTCGGTGATCCAAAGGAGCCGCGCGCAGCGGTTCAAAGATTATGTTATACCTTCGGCTCTCCAAACTACGCTACTGAGAGCTCGGTGTGTAGAAGGGCTGCTGAGATAGCCGAGTACTTGACCTTCGGCTTCCGCACACTGGGCACCCTTACCCTCACGGGAAACAAAGCTTTGTGTGGTATGGGGTTCGAATCCCGCGTGGTCGCGTCACCCCACAATGATGAGGCTGCTTGAGGCTAAGAAGAGAGGGGTTAAATTTATAGTCATTGATCCAAGGAGGACTCCTACGGTGGAGAAGCTCGCCAATCTACACTTACAGCTCAGACCAGCGACGGATGGGGCCTGGCACTGGCCATGATGAATGTCATGATGGAGGAAGAACTGTATGACAGGACCTTTGTTGAAAGGTGGGTTTACAGTTTTAGGGAATTGAAGGGTTATGTGAGGGATTTTACTCCAGAAAAGGTTGAGAAGATTAGCTGGGGTTCCGGCAGAGAAAATTGTTGAGGCAGCCCATATGCTCTCAGAGAACTCTCCAGTAACCTTCATTTTAAGTGCTCAGTCAACGACCCATAATAGGAATGCTATACAAAATCATAGGGCCATTCTATCACTCATAGTGCTGACGGGTTGTATTGACGTTTCTGGGGGAGTCCTAATACCGACCGCCCGCTCCTCCCAAGCTGGGATATTGGCGACTCAGTATTTTGTAGGAGAAGGGATCTCCTACCAAGGCTCATGAAGAAGAGACTCGACATAAATTATTTCCCAGTTTGGGCGAAGTATATACATGAAATTCAGATTAATCTTCTGCCAGAATATGTTAAGTCTGGAAAAGTTAAGGCGATACTTATGTGGGGTGGAAACCTGATGATGTGGCTCCAATCGCATGAGTATCAGGAAGCCATCAGGTGCCTTGATTTCGCTGCGGCCATAGACTATTTTTATAGGCCGTGGACGCATGACTTCGTAGATATAGTTCTACCGGCGGCAACTTGCCCCGAGAGGAAAGCACCCTTCGCCTTCTTCGGTAGGAGAATATATGGTAGAAGAGTTATGAAGCCTTTAGGGGAGTGTAAGGAGGATTGGCAGATAGCATTTGATATTGGTGTGCGATTAGGCTATAGGCAGGAGTTCTAGGATGGCAATATTAATGAGGGCCTTAACTCCATATTAAGTAGATTTGGGCTTTGTCTAAAGGACCTTGAAGAAAACTTGGAGAGAGGTGTGGAGGTGCCGCCTCTAGAGGAAGAGGTTTATGGGAAGTATGATGTGGCATGCTTAGGGCTGATAGTAAGCCGGGCTTCCCAACGCCTACTGGTAAGATCGAAGTATACTCCACGGTTCTTAAGGAATATGGCTTTGACCCGGCTCCCCATCTTTAAGAGACCTATGGATCCAACTCCAGAGTACCCGCTCATACTAATATCTGGTTGTAGGGCTCCATTCTATGTCCATAGCAAGTATAGGGAGATAGAGAGCTTTAGGAGACTTATGCCCCATCCGGTAATTAACATAAACCCAGCTGATGCTGAGAAGAGGAGAATCGGGGAGGGAGACGATGTTATAATTGTATCGCCATGGGGTAAAATAAGAGTAAAGCATATTTATCGCCTACAATTCTCCCCGGAGTTGTTGATGTGCTACACGGATGGGCTGAAGCAAATGTTAATGAGTTAATACCTAGAGAGTGAGATCCAATCTCGGGGTTCTCACCCTACAAGGAGTGTATATGTGAAGTTAAAAAGTAGTTCACCTTGTTAGGTGCGATTTTCGTAACAATTATACGAAAAATCGAAAACTTTTATATTCTCATCAACACTATCATAATGGTTTGGTGCCTGGCATGTTAAGGATGTATGAGAAGACACCTCCGGTTCCGCCTGAGGAGTTCGTTAGAGTTGAATGGAAATCCCTAAAGGATTATGTCGCGGAGGTTCTCTCCTCCCTAAAGGTTCCTAGTGAACATTCCAACATCGTCGCAGACGTCCTTGTAACTGCGGACTTAATGGGAATCGAGAGTCACGGCGTCCAAAGACTTAGAAGATACACTGTTGGCATTCAGGTCGGCTCGGTAAATCCTAAAACAGAAATAAGTATTGTTAAGGAAAGTGCTTCTACCGCGCTAATTGACGGGGGATCTGGGCTCGGGCAGGTGGTTGCATATAACGCTATGGAAATAGCCATTGAGAAGGCTAGGAATGTGGGCGTCTCGGCGGTTGCGATTAGAAATAGTCATCACTTCGGCATAGCTGGTTATTATGCTCTACAGGCGGTCGGGAAAGGTATGGTTGGCATAGTTATGACCAACTCCGAGGCACTAGTATCATACACGTACACAGTAGGTAGAAATATAGGAACGAATCCAATAGCCGTCGGCTTCCCGACAAAGAGTCCGCCCCCAGTGCTCTTCGATGCGGCAACCAGTGTTGTCCCAATTGGCAAGATAGAAGTCTATGCGAAGGAGGGGAAGAAGATACCGCTCGGCTGGGCCCTCTCCCCAGAGGGCAAGCTTGTAGAGGATCCTAAGGAGGTCTTAGCCAGGAAATGCTCGCTACTGCCATTGGGTGGGCTGGGCGAGGAGTTTAGTGGGCATAAAGGCGCTGGTTTAGCCCTCGTCGTAGACGTTCTCTGTGGTGTGTTGACTGGCGCCAATTATGGCTTCTTCGTCAAGCATACAACTGATAAGGAGAAGGCTAACGTCGGGCACTTTATGATGGCGATAGATGTGGACAAAATATCGTCGCTAGACTTTTTCTTGGGAAGAATTGAGAGGTATAAGGAGTATATAAAGGGTCTAAAGAGGATCTCAGAAGACGCTGAAATATGGATACCCGGTGAGAAGGCTTGGCTAACAATGGAGACGAGGAAGAGAATAGGAATACCAGTCCACAAGAACATACTTAGGGAGATAAGGGAGGAGGGGGAGAAGCTCGGGGTAGAGTTTAAGGTTAAGGTGCTTAAGGAGACTGCCTAAACTATCCAATGTAACATCTGGCATGGTGCCCATATGAACATGGAGGAGCTCGCCGCCGAGATAATCAGAGCGCAAAAGGATGAGATGCTCCAACTCGGCCTCAAAAGATCTATAAGCAATTTTTTCCGCTCCATAGACAACGTCTTAAAGAATTATCCCGTGCTGACAGAGATAGCCGAGCATGTTAAGTTTATTAGAGAAGAAGTTTTGGGAAACCTTGAGTATTATGTTGATAAGGCGATCAAGAGTATAAGTGCCACCGGCGCACACGCATACTTTGCGGAGAATCGCTATTCCGCGCTAGAGATCGTGGACAAGATTATTGGAGATGAAAAGAAGGTTGTTGTGAAGGCTAAGTCGATGGTAACTGAGGAGATAATGCTGCGCGAACACTTGATTAAGAGGGGACATGAGGTCTATGAGACGGATATAGGTGAACTCCTCATACAAGTATCGAGGGGCAAGCCAATGCACCCGATTGTTCCAGCACTTCACTTAAGTAGGGAGCAAGCAGCTAGCCTACTCAGATCACACCTAGGATTAAATGTTGGTGAGAATGCAACCCATGAAGAGATGGTCTCGTGTATACGAGACTTCCTGAAAGAGAAGTTTATCAGGGCTGACGTTGGCATCAGCGGTGCAAACGCTATAGCCGCGGATACCGGATCTATCTTCCTCGTCCATAACGAGGGAAACATAAGTAACATAGTTACTTTACCACCGATTTATATAGTGATTACTGGAGTCGAGAAGATTGTACCAACATTTAAGGATGCAATACTGCAGGTCATGGTTCAGGCAGGTTACGCAGGGCTCTACCCACCCACATACGTAAATGTCATTTCGGGAATAAGCAGCACAGCCGACATAGAATATCATAGAGTCCATGGCGTACATTGCGCTAAGGAGATCCACGTAATACTTTATGATGGAGGGAGAATCAGAGCAACAAAAGACCAAATTTTAACGGAGCAATTACGCTGCATTAAGTGTGGGCGGTGCCAAATCTCTTGTCCGATCTGGAGTATCTGTGGAAACATATGGGGTGGAAAAGTTTATGGCGGCCCCATGGGAGTGGGATGGACGGCGATAACCGAGGGAATCGAGACCGCCGAGACCATCTCGTGGTTCTGTTTACTTTGCAACGCATGTAAGGAGCTATGTCCAGTCAAGGTGGACAGCGCCGGAATCTCTAGAAAACTCAAGTCTAGGGGCATTGAGAGGGGTATAGTACCGCCTAAGGTTAAGGATATGCTGGAAAACATTTATAAGCATGGAAATCCGTTCGGCTTACCTCGCGCGAAGAGGTCTGAATGGGCTGGGAGCTATATCCCGCGGTTTAGGGACGGCTTAGACTTCCTCTATTATATTGGGGATATGGGTTCTTTTCATCCAAGAGCACAGGAGGCTGCCAGAAGCCTGGCTGAAATCCTGCTCTCAGCTGCTGTCCCATATGGTATCTTAGGTGAGGCGGAAAGCTGCTCTGGAAGTGAGGCTTATGAGGTTGGCGAGATGGGCCTCTTTGAGGAGATCGTAAAGCGTAATGTGAAGACCTTCGAGACGCTTGGTGTAAAGAAGATCGTTACGCTATCGCCCCACTCATATAATGTTATGAAGAACTTTTATGGGGAATTCGGCGGGAAATTTGATGTAATGCATTATACTCAGCTTCTTTGGCTCTTAATTAAGGATGGAAGAATAGAGTTTAGCGATAAAGCCCAGTTTAATAAGATCATAGCGTATCATGATCCATGCTTCCTAGGTAGGTGGAATGGAGAATATGATGCCCCAAGAAATATTCTGAGGGCTATTCCGGGCGTCCGCCTTATTGAAATGGAGCGAAACAGGGAGAGCTCCCTCTGTTGTGGAGGCGGTAGCGGAAACTGCTATGTTGGCTTTGGGTGTGGTCTGCTCTCTGAGAGCAGGTATAATCCTGATAGGGTGAGGGTTAAAGAAGCCTACGATGCTGGCGCAGAAGTATTAGCCGTGGCCTGTCCTTCCTGCCTCATTATGCTGGAAGAGGCTGTTAAGGCGGAGGATCTGGAAAACAGCCTCTCTGTTAAAGATATCTCAGAGATAGTCAGATCGTCTCTCCACTTAAGTGATAAGTAAGATTTTTCTCAAAAATCTTCGCAAATAGCTGCAGTTAAAAGGTTAAATACTTTCTATTCCCCTCTTATTATCTTAGATGAGGAAGCCGTCCCAGACTGACCTAGTGGAATGAGGACCTCACGACGATCTGATAACGGTTCATTAAATAATGTTTATGAGGGAGAAACTTTAAGTAGTAGTTTCACAATCTTCAAAGAGACAGAATAGATGTGTAGGATTTAGGAGAAGGGTGTGTAGAGATGGAGTATATTTATGCTGCAATGCTCCTCCATAGGGCTGGTAAGCCCATAGATGAAGAAAATCTAACAAGGGTTCTCCATGCTGCCGGTGTTAATGTCGACCCAATAAAGGTTAAGGCCCTAGTGGCGGCCCTTTCAGAGATAAATATTGATGAAGCCATAAAGTCCACGCCAACCTTCATGCCGATAGTTGCCCCAGCAGCGACTGCCCCAGCTGCCCAACCAGCAGCAGTTGCAGAGGAAAAAGCAAAGAAGGAAGAAGAGAAAAAGGAGAAAGAGGAGAAAAAGGAGGAAGAGGCTTTAGAGGGACTCGCAGCCCTCTTCGGATAACCTATAACAGCAAGACAATGCAGCTTATTCCTTTCGCCCACTTAAAAATTTTAGCATTTCTTAATAGGGATGCATCATATCTCATGGATTAAAATTATGCTAAGCGCTCTTACTCATATCAACTATCCTTATAGTTTATTGGTGACCCAGTAAAAAATTTAGAGGTGCGCCCAATGTATATTAGCGAAGACGAATATAGGTTGCCTTTCTTCATAGAGAGTGGTTATATTAGAAAGAAGTGTCCATGCTGCGGAGAATTCTTTTGGACGCTAAATTCGGATCAAGTGCTATGCGGGGAATCGAACATTTATGGTTGCGCTGAATACACTTTTATAGGTAATTCTCCGGCAAATAAGTTTTATACCCTAGCTGAAATGAGGGAGAGATTCCTTTCATTCTTTGAGAAGAGAGGCCATAAGCGCATCAAACCATATCCTGTTGTCGCAAGGTGGAGAGACGACCTATACTTCACTAACGCAAGCATAATTGATTTCCAGCCATATGTTACTGAGGGGATTATTCCGCCACCAGCAAACCCCCTCGTAATAAGTCAACCATGTATTAGATTTCAAGATTTAGAGAACGTTGGTCCAACATTTGGCAGGCACCTAACAATATTTGAGATGGGTGGGCATCACGCCTTCAATTACCCAGATAAGGAGGTCTACTGGAAGGACGAGACGGTGAGATACCACCATGAATTCGTGACTAAGGAGCTTGGTATTAAGCCCGAATTAGTAGTCTATAAGGAGGGGATCTGGTCTGGTGGCGGGAATGCTGGCCCAGATGTTGAGAGTATCATCTGTGGTCTAGAGGTTGCGACTCTTGTCTTCATGAAATATAAGGTTGTGGGCGAAGAGTTCATTGAGTTGCCTTTAAAAACCGTTGATACTGGTTATGGGATAGAGCGCTTCACCTGGCTATCTCAAGGGACTGTTAGCTGTTTCCATGCGGTGTATGGCGAATTGTTAGATAAGATTATAGAGATGGTGGGCTTAAGCGGCTTAAATCACAAGCTACTAGCGGATTTCGCCAGAGTATCGGGCCTGATAAGCGTATCAAAGACCATTAGCAGGATTGAGAACTGGAAGCGGATAGCCTCTAAATTGGACATGGATATCAATGAACTCCAAAGGATAATGAACCCCATTGTTGATCTCTTTGCTGTTACGGATCACACGAAGTGCCTAGCCTTCATACTAGCTGAGGGCGTCGTACCATCAAATGTTGAGGAAGGTTACTTAGCAAGGCTGCTTATTAGGAGAACATATAGGCTTCTTAGGAGCCTCGGCATTGAGAATTTAATGCCTGAGATAGTTGACATGCAGATATCATACTGGTCTAGAGACTTCCCGTATTTAAAGGATATGCGCAATGAGATTTTAGAGCTGCTTGGGATCGAGATCGAGAAATATAAGAGTACTCTGGAGAGGGGAAGCGAGATAGTTAGACGCCTAGTTCGGGAGACTAGAGTGAAGGGTGAGACAAATATACCAATAAGTAGACTCGTCGAACTTTACGATTCACACGGCTTAACACCTGAAGTGGTCTCTGAGGTAGCTTCTTCGGAAGGTCTCCCAATTAATGTACCAGAGGGCTTTTATAGCTACGTTGCAGAGAAACACATCTCATCGGCGAAGCCAGCCTTCAAGATGGCTGAGGGAATAGAGGACTTAGGCATAAATATTGCTAATCTGCCCGAGACTGAGACACTATATTATAAAGATGCCTACATAAGGGAGTTTAGGGCCAAGGTTTTGAGAGTTCATGGAAACATGGTTATATTAGATAAGACTGCCTTCTACCCCGAGGGTGGGGGACAGCCTTCCGACCAAGGATATCTAGAATTTGATGGAGACAGAGCCAGGGTTTATGATGTTAAGAAGACCCATGGGAACATAATAGTTCACTTTATTGAGGGGCTTGTTCCAAAGGAGGGGTGCGAGGTTAGGGGCATCCTAGATTGGGATAGGCGAATTAGCTTAATGAGACATCATACCGCCACCCACTTAATCATGGGAGCTGCCAGGAGAGTTCTGGGGGAGCATGTCTGGCAGACTGGTGCGCAGAAGGATGCTCACCAATCAAGGCTGGATATAACCCACCCCAAGAGGCTAACGAAAGAAGAAATTAATCGCATAGAGGAGTTAGCCAATGAAGCGGTTATGAGGAATATGCCCGTGAAGATCTTTTGGATGCCTAGGGAAAGCGCTGAGCAAATTTATGGCTTTAGGCTCTATCAGGGTGGGGTCGTTCCTGGTAGAGAGATAAGGGTTGTTAAGACTGGTGATTGGGAGGTTGAGGCTTGCGGAGGAACTCACTGCAGCTTTACTGGCGAGGTGGGCGCAATCAAAATATTACGAACAGAGAGGATACAGGATGGAGTTGAAAGAATAATATTTAGCGCCGGGCTACCAGCAATAAAAAGAATTCAAGAAATCGAATCTAAAGTTATTCATATATCAGAGTTAATTGGTGCTCAAGCGGATAGAGTTGATGCCGCTCTGAAGAAGATTCTCGGCGAGTGGAGAGAACTGCGCCGCGAAAAGGATCATTTGACCGAGAGGATCGCTAAGATTATGGCCAAAAAATACCTCTCGGAGGCAGAGGACATAGATGGCTTAAAACTCGTATCTCAGATGGTTAGCGATAAGGAGGCAAACGTAGACCTGCTTATCAAGATCTCAGATGAAATTGTTAAGCGCAGCGTGAGTGCAATTGTTGTCCTTGCCTGCGTCAATAAATATGCAAGAGCTGTTGTGAAGGTTGGAAGTGAAGCCCTCAAAGCTGGCATACGGGCCCCTGACATAGCTGGGAGGATAGGACAAATATTAGGCGGCGGTGGAAGTGGGAGAGACGACTTTGCTCAAGCAGGCGGCCCATTAACCGAAAACGCGCCTAAAGCTTTAGAGAAGGCTAAAGCAATAGTGTATAAGATTGTTGCCGGGCGTGGGAGTAGTGTCGCAGATAAAGTGGGAAGAGATTGAAGAGAAATGGCGCAAAAAGTGGCAAGAGGCACACCTTTTCGAGGCTGACCCGGATCCCAAAAAGAAGAAAATCTTTGTAACATTTCCATACCCATACATGAATGGGCCATTACATTTAGGCCACGGCTTCACAGCAACTAGGGTTGACGTATACGCTAGGTTTATGAGAATGAGAGGTTATAATGTGCTTTTCCCATGGGCTTGGCACTGGACCGGTGAGCCGATAGTCGGCGCTTCATTGAGGATTAAAAGCGGAGATAAAGATCTAATAAGGGCCCTTAAGGAAATAGATGGTGTACCAGAAGAGGAACTTGAGAAGTTTGTTGACCCAGTATACATGGCGAGCTATTACACGCAAGAAAGCAGAGAAGTCGTTAATGGAATTGGTTTTTCAGTCGATTGGCGCAGGGAGTTTCATACGACGAGCCATGAGCCAACATATAGTAAGTTCATTGAGTGGCAATATCTTACATTGAGGGATCTGAGATACGTTATTAGGGGGACACATCCAGTTGTTTGGTGCCCATTATGCCAGAGTCCAACTGGAGACCACGATAGACTTGTCGGCGAGGGCGTCTTTCCAGAAGAGTACATTTTAATAAAATTCATTTTTGGGGACGCTTATCTCCCAGCAGCAACATTTAGGCCCGAGACGATATTTGGCGTGACAAATATGTTCATAAATCCAGACGCCGATTATGTTGAGGCGCTAGTTGATGGTGAGAAGTGGATCATAAGCAAAAGCGCGGCCATGAAGCTCTCAGAGCAACTTAGGGAGGTCAAGATCTTAAGGGAGCTTAAGGGCAAGGAGCTTATCGGTAAGTACTTTAAGGAGCCAATAAGTTATAGGGAGCTTCCAATACTACCTGGATGGTTTGTTGATCCGGACTCTGCGACCGGCGTCGTTTATAGTGTTCCGGCGCACGCGCCAGCCGACTGGGTTGCCCTAAAGGACTTGATGAGTAAGCCAGATCTACTGAAAGAGTTTGAAATACCTTTAGAGGTTGTTAGGGGCATTAAGCCAATCTCGCTAATCAGCATTGAGGGTTTTGGGGACTACCCAGCTGTAGATATTGTCGAGCAGATGGGTATAAAGGATCAATTCGATCCAAGGCTTGAGGAGGCAACCTCAACAATCTATCGGAAGGAGTTTCATACTGGTATTCTAAAGCCAATATGCGGGAAGTATGCTGGTAAAATTGTCAAGGATGTTAAGGCCCAGATAATAGAGGACTTTAAGAGGATGGGTATAGCCTCAACAATGTACGATTTACCTCAGAAGGTTATATGCCGATGCACAGCGAAGTGTATAGTAAAGATATTATCAGATCAATGGTTTCTAAAGTATTCTGACCCTGAGTGGAAGCGCTTGGCACATGAGGCAATAGACTCTGCTGAAATATTCCCAGAAAGTGCAAAATCATACTTTCACGATAAGATTGATTGGCTTAGGGATTGGGCCTGCGCCAGAAAGACCGGTTTGGGAACACCTCTACCATGGGATCCAGAGTGGATAATTGAGACGTTAAGCGACTCAACAATATACATGGCCTTTTACACGATAGCTAAGCATATTAGGCAGCACAATATTCGCACTGAGCAATTAACTAGAGAGTTCTTTGACTATATCTTCCTCGGCAGGGGTGACTTAGAGGACGTTTCTATTAAGTCTGGAGTAGATGCGCATATCCTTAAGGAGATGAGGGATGAGTTCCTTTACTGGTATCCTGTCGACTTAAGGGTCTCAGCTAAGGAGCTTGTGCCAAACCACCTCTCATTCTTCATATTTCAGCACGTTGCGCTCTTTCCAAAGGAGCTTTGGCCGAGGGCGATAGGGGTTAATGGGATGCTGATGATCGAGGGGGAGAAGATGTCTAAGTCAAAGGGAAACTTCTTAACGCTCAAGGAAGCGATAAGCCGCTATGGTGCGGATGTAACTAGAATGACACTTATTCTTGGAGCCGAGGACATGGATGATCCAGACTGGAGGAACGAGAATGCAATAGTTATAGATGCCAGACTAAAATCGCTTTATGCCCTAATAAGCCAGATAGCCAATCTCTCAGGCGAGGAGGAAGTAAAGAGCATTGATAGATGGCTGTTATCAGTTATTCAAGGGAGGATACGTGCGGTAACAGAGGCGATAGAGAATCTAAAGACAAGAACCGCTGCTGAGATAGCTCTTTATGAGGTCTGGAACGATATACGTTGGTATCTGAGACGAAAGCGGAAACCAAACCCAAGCGTGCTCAAAGAAGTTGCAAATATATGGGTTAGACTCCTAGCGCCTTTCATACCATTCCTCTGTGAGGAGCTATGGAGTGTGCTTGGAAATGAAGGCTTTGTTTCAGTAGCTAAGTGGCCGGAATATGATGAATCTAAAATAGATGTTAAGTCTGAGGAGACCGAGCTCTTCATAAGGAACTTGCTTGACGACACAACAAATATTCTCAGAGTAACTCGTTTATCGCCAACGAAGATATGTTATTATATTGCCGCTCCATGGAAGTGGAAAGTCTATATGAAGCTACTAAAAGAGTCCCTCTTAAAGAGACTTGATATGAAAGAATCTATGAGGACGCTTATGGCAGATATAGAACTGAAGAGTATGATGAAGGCTCTGGCTCCACTAGTAAGCCGGCTAGTAGAGGAAATTAATACACTACCCACTGAAAGAAGACAGAGGCTTTTGAAAGCTGGCGTAATAGACGAGTTTCATGAAATAGATGAAGCGAAGGAATTTTTTGAGAAGGAATTTAATGTAAATGTAATAGTCTATCGGGAAGACGACCCGAATAAGTATGACCCTAAGGGGAGGGCCCAGCACGCTAGACCATTAAAACCGGCAATATACATTGAATAGGGGTAACCGTCCTCTATGAACCTACCATTTTCCCATATTAATTGAGATCTAATTTCTTATGATTAAGTATGCTGAGCAAAGCCAAAATCCTGCAAGCAACAGAAGCCCAAGAGAGTTTAGTGAAAAATTTTTGATTGATATAGCATTTACAAAGAAGAATAGAGTGAGTGCACAAGAGGCAAGTATTCTTAATGTTATCTCCCTTATCTTTTTACTTCTGTTCAGAGGGGTTCTTCTTAGGCTCCTCTCAGTCGGTATCCACTCCCCTTCCCTGCCCAATAAAATTTCCGCTATTGGTGATAAACAATTTAGTATATTATCGTACCAGACCAATAAGAGACCAAAGATGACTTCATGATTTGCCCACTTGATTCTCCTAGCAATTTCTTTAAGCTTAGGAAAGAGGATTAGGGCGAAAGCCAATATTAATAGAATTATTAGAAAGGATGGAATAGGAGAGATTATTAGGGCGACGCTTGGAAGCGATATAAGGATGATAAACGAGCATACAAACCCGGTAATTGAGTGCCAAAACCCATCAATAGCCGCTCCCGGAATAATTATATATACCAGAAGAGTTAAAGCTAGGCATAGTAGCCCCAGCGGGTATACAAGTGAGTAAGCCAGCTGCATAAGAGCCTCAATCTTCCCAGATAAGCTAAGGCTTTTATGTCTGATAATAGGCCACCAATGCTTGATTAAATTCTGTAACGAACCCTTAATATGTCTCTTAAACCTAATCACTGCCGAGAAGTAGCTTGGCGGGACCTCCTCAAAGCTAATAGCGTCTTCAACGTAAAGTGCTTTCCAGCCTTTTAGCTGAAGTCCATATGCTATATCTAAGTCTTCAGAAATGGTGTCACTCATCCACCCACCAATATCTTCAAGAGCTTTTCTTCGAAATATCCCGCCATGTCCGACAAAGCCCATCACCATCCTGCATCCCGAAAAAGATGCTTGAAGGAGATTGGAGAACCAATCGCTTATAAAGGCAAGGGTTCTCGTTAGCCAAGATTCCTCCTCATTTAAATGCTTCAGCTTACCTTGTATTAAGCCCAATTTTTCATCTTCAAGAAATAGCGGTATCGCTCTCTTCAGGAAATCTGGTTTTAAGACAGAGTCTGCGTCAAGCACTAAAATAAATTCTCCCTTAGAGTTCTTAAGGGCCTCATTTAGCGCCCCAGCCTTATGGCCAGCTCTCCTATCCCTATGTATAATCTTTATTTTTGGGTAATATCGTTCCTCGTAATCTTTAAGTATATTAATGGTTTCATCTGTTGAATCATCGATGACCACGATTTCAAACTTATCAGCTGGATAATCAATTTTTAAGCAACTCTCAAGAAGCCTTGTGACAATATTGCCTTCGTTATATATGGCTACTTGAATCGTTACAAAAGGACACTCTTTTAGTTCTCTCATTTCTCTCCGGGCGCGCATATAGCGGCACACCTTTATACGGAGACACATAAGCACATAGTTGTTTAAGCCGAAGATACAAAGTATAGAAACCACAAACGCTAGGGCCACGGAAGCTGCCAATTGGGAAACCGTAAGACCCAACAACTCTTTCGCCACCTAATTTAAGCTTTTCTAAATAGGTTATTATGCACTATATAAGCCAAGATGCCTTCATTGATATCACACAATCTATATCTGATGGCTTCTATACCATCGTTCTTCTGATCTACCATAACGTTGCCGTTTATGATAACTTGCGCTAAGATAGCTTTCTCAACAAAACACGTCATTTACAACCTCTACCCCTTACCAGTTTTTAGCACTGGCGGGTTTTACAAAAATACTTTTAACCCCACAAAACTTACTAAGATTGGCAATATTTGCTGCGAGCTCGTTCCATTTATACTTTCTCTGCTCGCCTCTTTTAGCAATACTCTTAGACCTAAACGGGCAGAAGATAGTACATATAGTACATATGGAACTCACATCATATCTTGGGATCTTTAGGGCCAACGACATTTCATTTGATGTCGCCTCGTCGCATCCCTTGAGAAATTTGACTAAGCCCTCTTTACCAATAGTTGCTTCCGTAGGCATCACTATAACAGTTTATACCTATGTTACTCTTAAATTTTTGCTGTTCTATTATAGTCTGACAATATTCTTTGGTCGCGCCCACCTTTACTTTTCAAAATCTCTTTCGCTGTCTTCCAAGACTTCCTCACGAAGACCGGGTATAAATCATGTTTCTCAATCCAACCCTTCAGGAAGCTGATAGTTTTTGGGTCCGCTGGGTAACCTGAACCGAAGTCGCCATACTCGCGCTTAAGTCTCTTTATCTCCCTATCACGTTCAACCTTCGCTATTATCGACGCCGCTGAAACGACGGGATAAATTTTGTCCGCGTTATGCTCAGAGATTATCTCAACCTCAAAGGGAACCTCCTCAAGGATGTGCTGCTTAAACCTCTCTGGTAGGACGTCTGAGGCATCAACATAAGCTATGTTTGGTCTGAGTTCACATATTATTTTGGCCATAACGCGGGCTTCAAGCCTATTCAGTCGATTAAGTCTCCTACCCCTCTCTACGACGACATCTATCTCCCACGGCTGAACCTTAATAATATGATATCTCTCAACGACTTTCAGTATTTGCTCGGCGAGCTCCTCACGCTTCTTAGGCGAAAGCGCCTTAGAGTCCCTAACGCCAATCTGAATAAGTCTCTGAAGGCCATGTTCATCTACCAGGATCCCAGCTATCACTAGGGGGCCTATGACCGAGCCTCTGCCAGCGTCATCGATACCGCATATGCGCACCGCTGATCACCGGGCTCGTTCTCTTAAAGCCTATTCAATATCTCCTCGGATATTATCCTGGGGAGGGTGTTCCTATTTTCGTATCTTACCTCAACTATCTTCACATCATCCCTCCGCCTTATCATCTCGGTGAATGATGTCCTGGCCCTCCAGTGGATTGTTCCCAGAATAATCTTGCCGCTATCCAAAGCCCTTATAACGGCGTCCTTAAATGGCTCAGAGTATAGCTCCATTGGACCTACCTCGTCGATCACAATAACATCAGCCTTCTTGCAGGCATCTAATATAGCTCTGGCACCAACCCCCTCAAGATCTTTTAAACAGACCCTATATTTACCCACCTGTGGCCCACTTTCACGGTTAATGTGCGCTAATATGCCCTTAACATTGTTTAGTATATCTATTATCTTGAAGCCGACCCTTATACCCCTCTCCAGAATCTCTTGACTAACCATACCACCAACCTTAAAGTTCTTCTCGCGTATTAGGCTTATGACCTTTAAGACGACGGTCGTCTTCCCTATCCTAGGCGGTCCAGTTAAGAATATGTGCTGCCTATTCTTGCTGGGTAATTCCATATGCTAGCCACGCACTAGAATTGTTTTAGGACATTATCCTTCTCCATTATCGTTCCGCAGTAATGGCACCTCAACCTAAGCGGCTCCTCACTTTCTACATAGAAGATGGGCTTAACCGGCTCGTTCTCGCTATTAGAGATGCATGTTGGGTTAATACATTTAACTATCCCATGGATCACAGATGGCAACTTAACCCTCTGTTTCTCAATAACCTTATAATTCCTTATTATATTGATCGTAGCATGCGGGGCTATGAGCGCTATCTTATCAACCTCCTCGGGCTTTAACTCCCTACCCTCAATCTTCACAATATCCTTTACACTCAGCTTCTGACTTGGAACGTTCATGGCTATTGTGATTACGCCCCCGCTACGCCCATTGATTCCAAGGATCTTAATGACATTTAAGGCATGACCCCTCGTTATATGGTCAATAACTGTTCCATCCTTAATCTTCGAAACTCTAAGGGTTTTCTTGGACATGCCACAGCACCACAAAATTAACTTAGGCAAAATTATTGTAAAAAGCCTTTTAGGGCCTCTCTTATAAAGAGCGGATAGTGCACGCTGGGATGCCCCTATTAACCATCCTAAAATCTTCTTGAGTGATGTAATGACGCTGGTTTTAATCCTCCTGGCGGTTATAAGGATAGTATATGCTGGGCGTGGACCTACCTCCTAGGCACTTTAAATTGCTGGCCCTGACTAATCATCATAATGCACACTCTATCCATTCTAAATTTTTGCAAAATGCTTTTATACGCGTATATAACATTAAGTTGATATCGATGCTCCACTCATATTTCCCGACGTTTAGACATTGGATGAGACATATGGCTGCTGTGCCGAAGGGTTTTCTACGCTATCAAGTGCTTGAGCTTTTGAATGAGAGACCTCTTTCGGGCTCTGAGATAATAGATGATATAAATAGAAAGTTGCTGGGCGAGGGAGCGTGATGAATGAGGTTATTAGGGCTGAGGGCTTAACAAAGGTCTTTAACAAGAGCCTTGTCGCCGTAGATCACGTAAGTTTCAGCGTAAGGGACGGTGAGATCTTCGGCTTCTTAGGCCCGAATGGTGCTGGAAAGACGACAACCATCAAGATGCTAACGACAGTTCTAAAGCCTACTGAGGGCAGGGCTTTTGTCCTAGGCTATGATATTGTTAGGCAGGCAGGCAGTGTTAGGAGGGTTATAGGCGTCGTCCCACAGGAGTACACTGCAGATGAGGATCTAACTGGGTATGAGAACATAATGCTATGTGCGGACCTCTACGATGTTCCAAGGGACATAGCAAGGAAGCGCGCTTTTGAGCTTCTAGAGCTCGTGGAGCTGACACGCTTTAAAGATAAGAGGGTTGAGACTTACTCCGGTGGAATGCGCCGCAGACTTGAGCTTGCATGTGGTTTAATCAATAGGCCCAAGATACTTTTCCTAGATGAACCTACACTCGGCTTAGACGTCCAAACAAGGACCGCTATATGGGATTATATTCGCATGCTCAAGGAAGAGTATGAGATGACTATCTTCATGACTACGCATTATCTTGAGGAGGCTGATGCCCTATGCGACCGTATAGCGATAATAGATTGTGGAAGGATAGTCGCCATAGATTCGCCAAGCAACCTTAAAAATAGCTTGGGCGGTGACATAGTAACTCTCGAGATAATGGAGAAGGATGATGTCAGCGAGGTGATTCGTTCAGTTGAAAACGTTAAGGATGTGAGATGTGAGGGTGGTGTCTACAGAATCAAGGTTGAGTCCGGAGAAGTAACCGCGCCCCTCATAATTGAGGTATTACGAAGAAAAGGTTATACAGTAACTAAACTCTTTCTCTCAAAGCCAACACTGGATGAGGTTTACCTTGAGTATACTGGTAGGAAGATTCGTGAGAGTGAGGAATCCATGGAATCATTTATAAGGCATAGAATAACCATGAGGAGGGCTAAGGCGCGGTGAGCATGGTCGAGGAATTCCGTCCAAGATTAATTCGGGGGCTCTGGGCTCTAACTCTTAGAGAACTTAAGAAGTGGCTTAGTGATCCAGTGATGGTAATAATGTTTGTTCTCCAGCCACTAATATGGATGGGCTTCCTCGGAAAATCTATGAACATAAACGCTCTCTTTTCGCCACGCAACATAGGTAAAATGCCCGCTTCAATTCCCATCCCTGGAAACTACCTCGTGCCCCCACTTCAGGGAATAATATATGTTAACGGTACATTACTCCAACAACTTCTTTCGAGTATAGGTTCAGAGGTCATGCAGGGCACATTTGGGGTCGCAGACTATTTCAGCTATATGGCTGTTGGAATGATTTCCATGATAGTTGTTATGACCTCAACATTTAGTGGTGTTTCTATAGTCTGGGATAGGCGCCTGGGCTTTCTTAATAAGGTTCTAAGCACACCAGTATCCCGCGCGGCCATAATATTTGCTAAGATTTTGAACGCTTTTCTCAGAGCCATATTTCAGGCGACGGTTATCCTCGCGCTTGCATACATACTTGGGTTACAGTTAAGTCCAAGCTTTACGCCAATCAATATGCTTGGGATCTATACGGCAGTATTCTTAGTCAGCGTGGGGTTCTCATCCATTTTCTTAGCTTTCTCAATAAGGTCGACGAGGATGGAGAGACCCATGCAGTTTATAAACCTTATAATGATGCCATTAATGTTTGCAAGTAACACTTTCTTTCCAGTGGATTTGATGCCGGAGTGGCTGCAGGTGATAGTGCGAGTTAACCCGCTCACATACTTAACAGATGCCCTCAGACAGCTCACAATAATGCAATTAAACCTAATGAGGTTAATGCTGGATATTGCATACTTAGCAATCTTTGCAATAGTTCTAGCAATAATAGGCATATTGCTATCATGGAGATATCTAACAAAATAATTTGGAAGCGGTTTTTAATCTTCTTCATATTACTGTCTAATCACATTTTTCCTCCGAAAGTGTAAAGAGGAGGGGCTCTCAATCTTTACTTAAATGCCAATTCTGATATAATCTTGAAAAATTCTTATAAAGGCTGCGGTAGTCTTACTGACTACAGTGAATTTCAGCAAAATATAATGTGGGAAGCGCCCTATGTTTCAAAGTCGCTTTAGTGTGATAGTGATCTGCATATCTTTATTGTTATTCACTCTCTCCTTAGGCTTTGCATTCACTCGGTTATCTTTTGCTGGACAAATCTTAGAAGCGTGGGCCGAGTACGATGAAGTTACTGTTAAGCCGGGGGATGCGGTTGTCTTTAACATTTATCTCTACACGAATAAAAGTGATGTATGCTATCTCTCAGCAGAGTCTCTCCCCGAAGGCTGGATCGCGAAGTTCTATTATCAAAACATGGAAATCTCTTCAATAAGGCTTATAGAAAATAAAACTGCCCCGATAAAAATGGCCATCCTAACATCCTCAGATACTTCTCCAGGAGAATATATAGTGTATTTTGTTGCCGAGTCATTTTATTTTTACGTAATGCTGCCATTAACTGTTAAAGTCCGTAGCTTGATGAGACAATTGTCAATCTCTGCAGTTAACCCCTATTTAGTGAAAGAGGCTGGTGAGACTCTAACATATCGCTTGACAGTAACAAATGCTGGCGAGATGAATGAAAGTTTACTGCTAAGGGCATCTTATCCTGCGGGATGGAGTTGCCGCTTCCTTCTCCAAGATGAGAGTATAGGGGGTTTACATGTGAAAGCTGATTCTTCACAGCAAATAACAGCTAAATTTATTCCAGAAGAAAGCGTTAAAGAAGGGAACTTTTCATTCACAGTTACCATATTCTCAGAGGATTATGCAGTGAACGCATCCATAACCCTCTATGCAACGATACTCCCTAAGAGCATAAAAAGGGACATAGAGATTTTGGCAACGACTCCATACCTGTTATCGAAATCCGGTGAAACCATAAAGTACCGCTTCACATTAACTAACGTTGGGGATGCAGATGAAAGCCTTTCATTAAGAATAATTGCTCCGGGAGGCTGGAGGGTGCGCCTCTTTACCCCCCAGGGCGAGAGCATATTATGGTTATATCTAAGGGCGGGCCGCTCTCAGGATATTATTGCTGAGCTCACTCCGCTAGATAAGCAATGGGCTGGAAGCACATCATTTACCATGTCAGTGTCATCAAATGATGGTGTAATAAATGAAAGTATAACCTTTTATGCTGATATTCTTCTCAGGGAGAGAAGCATAAAGATCACGCCGCTCTATTCTGAGATTGCTGTGGAGCAGGGGCAACCCTTCTCTATATCCGTCACAATAACTAATGATGGAGAATTGGATGAACAACTAACCCTTAACGCGGATTTGCCTGAAGGGTGGAATGGCACCTTCAAGACGTTGTCCGACTCCGCCCTTAGAATTAATAACATTTATTTAGCGTCCGGGGGATCAAAAATAATAGTCTTTGAGGCTGCGCCAACGCATCTCCCAAGCTTAGGAGAGCACGTCTTCACAATTAAGGTGTCCTCTGTGGACGGTCTTGTCAGCTCATTCTGCGACATAAAGGTGAACATTTTGAGATCAACACAGCCAGCACTCTCATGTCAGCTCCCATTAAAAGTGATTCAGCCCGGCGGCTTAGTGAGCTTTCAAGTAAAACTAACGAACCCCACATTACTTGATCAGACATTTAAGATTTTAATTGGGAGCCTGCCCAGCGGCTGGAAGGGCTATGTTAAGACAGCTGAGGGGGAGAAGGTCTCATTGATCAATGTTGCTAAGGGGTCATCTGTGATGCTGAGAATTGAGGTTTCTGTGCCTAATAATGCCTCTGATGGCGTATATGACATCATTTTATTGGCGGAGTCTTCCGAGATATCCGAGAGCATAATGTTACGTATAGAAGTTCAGAGCCCTCTAGTTGAAATAGGCTTAAAGGCTATTCCACCATACTTAGACGTGTACAGCGGGTCTAAAGCGAAATTTAAGATTCAGGTCTCGAATACTGGTGGGCGAGATGAGCTATTAAATATCACTTCTCTTGGTCTTCCCGAGGAGTTTAAGGTTAAATTTGAGGATTCTGGCGGTAATGAGATAACAGCAATTTATGTTGAGGCAGGCGCCACAAAGGAGTTTTTTGTTGTTGTCTCGGTGCCAACAGAGGTGGGGTTAGGTTCTAGAAAATTTGCGGTATCAGTATTTAATGCTGATGTGGAAGAGGGAGCGGATTTGACACTTAATGTTTTAGGCCTTTATAAAATTGCTATCACGAATACAAACTTTTACACAACTCTTAATGTTGGCGGTGAGGGAACATTTACACTAAACGTTAAGAATACTGGAAGCATGGAGGTTACGAACGTGAGGGTTTTATCCACATCTATTCCAGAGGGCTTCACAATAAATATATCGCCGGAATCAATATCCTCACTCAAAGTTAACCAAGAGGGAAGCTTCACTATAACAATTCGCTCAGAACCAAATGTTAACGCTGGCAACTACTATATAGACTTTAATTTTCTATCAGATCAAACTGAAAAAACATACTTTACGCTAAGGGTTGAGGTTTTCCAAACAATGAATTGGCTCTTATATGCGGGTATAGGTATTGTTATCGCCCTAGCCTTCCTAGTCATAATTTATAGAAAGTTTGGGAGGAGGTGAAAGATCGTGGAATATGTTATTGAGACTGAGGGCCTAACCAAGATATACCGATCTGAGGGAAATATCATAAAGGCCTTAGACAATTTGAGTATGAAGGTTGAACGTGGGAAAATATTCGGTCTTCTCGGACCCAATGGCGCTGGCAAAACAACATTAATAATGACCCTTATAGGCCTGACGATGCCTACAAGCGGCTCGGCAAGGGTTCTGGGCTACGACATAATCAAGGATTCAATTGAGATTAGAAAGAGAGTTGGCGTTTTGCCTGAGGGGGCGGACTTCTACGACCATTTAACAGCCAGGCAAAACCTACTCTATATAGCGGCCCTGAACGGAATTGATAGGGCTGAGAGGGAGAAACGTATTGAGGAAGTGCTGAGGATCGTCGGCTTAGAAGATGCTAGAGATAGGAGGGTTGGAGGCTTCTCCCGTGGGATGAAGCAGAGGTTAGGGATAGCGCAGGCACTACTAAAGAACCCCGAGCTCCTAATATTTGATGAGCCGACAGCCGGATTAGATCCGGAGGCTTCAAGAGCCTTTAAAAATATGGTCCTAAAGCTTAGGGATGAGGGCAAAACCGTCATGCTTAGCACTCATCTACTATTCGAGGTCGGTCCGCTGTGCGATCACATAGCAATAATTAACCGTGGGAGGATAGTTTTACAGGGAAGCGTTAAAGAGCTTGCTGAAAGATTTATAGCTGAGGAGGGTTATAAGATCCGTATCCAAGGCAGAGGAGACATGGTAAAGTTTGCTAATGCTGTTTTGAACCTTAGAGATGTGAGGAATGTGAAGATTGAGAGAGACTATATCTTAGTTGAATCTAACAGAGATGTGAGGGCTGAAATTATTAGGCTGGCGCTAGATCACGGCATAGAAGTCATTGCGCTTGAGCTATCAGTTCCTTCAATTGAAGATCTCTTCATGAAGTATTATAAATGGGAGTGATCATTATGGCCAGCATAACTGTTGTAGCCTCAAAAGAATTTTCAGACATTATAAGGAGCAAGAGGTTCATAGTCCTATTGTCAGTCTTTGTTCTGTTGATGGTCGCGTCTGTTGCCAACGTATATATTTCAGCAACCCAAGGAGTTGCTGCGCCGGCGGCAATGCCTAGAGGTTTTCTACTCTCAGTAGCATCAAGCCTAACTAATATAATGGTCTTCTTCGCCCCGATTCTCGGCATATCTCTGGGCGTAGACGCTGTGTCAGGGGAGAGAGAGAAGGGCACATTGAAAATGGTTCTCGTTCAACCAGTTTTCAGGGATACATTCATCAACGGGAAATTCCTCGGCACGATCGCGGCAATATCATTGGCAGTATGCATAGCATTTCTAGTTAATATTGCTGGAAGCATAATAGCCCTCGGGATAACCCCAACAGGCGAGGATGCTGCTAGGCTGCTTCTCTTCCTCGTCTTCTCAATAATTTATACACTAGCATATTATGGTATAGCAGTATTAATATCCACGGTATCAAAGAGAACTGCTGTTAGTGTTATCGCCAGCATTATGATATGGACTATTTTCACATTCATAATATCTATAGTAGCCTCAATGATAGCGTTCTCCACAGTTTCAATCCGCATACAGCCGGGTCAAAACATAACCATCACACCAGAACTAAGAGAAGAATTAATGAGACGAGCCGCGATCATAGAGACAGCAAATATGTTCACACCAAACTATCAATTTAGTAGAGCCGCCAATTATATTCTGCGAGCCTTTGTAAGAGTGGGGCCGCCAGCCCCAGCCAGTCCAAGCCGATCTCCCCAGCAACCCCCTCAGCGAGCAGTCTCGATAGCTGAAAGCTTAGTCTCAGCATGGCCAAACATACTAGTGCTAGCATTAATAGCGGCGTTTACTCTAATAGCCACCTACATGATCTTCGTGAGGCAAGAAACTAGATAAAAAAATTCCCCATCTTTTTCTTTTATTTTTCTTTCAAGATTTCTGCGGCCTTATCCATATATCGGCGTTTTCTCCGCTGGTGCTCTTTAACAAAGTCTGCTACAATCTTTGCTAAACGGGCTTTATCTTCGCCACATAAAATATTTCCGCATTTACAGTCATTGTAGAGTTCCGCTACATCTTCATCATCTTCAAAGAAATGGAACAAATATAGGTCGAAGATTGGGCATATCTCTGGGTTCCCCCCAAGCCTACGCTGCTCCTCAGCAGTCGGACGCCCACCAGTAAAGGCATTAAAAATCTTCTTCCTTATTAACTCTGGATCTTCATTAAGCGTGAAGTAACTCATTGGATTACGCTTACTCATTTTGTAGCTTCCATCTAGTGCTCTGATCAGACGATGGTATGTCGATGAGGGCGGAATGAACTTAAATCTGCCATGGAATTTATCTGCCAGGTCTCTTGTGAACCGAATATGTGGATCTTGATCTACACCAACTGGAACGACCGTCGGCCTCGGTCCACCGAAGTCCTCTAGCTGAGGCATCAATATGTCCCCGGCCTGTATAAGCGCTGATAAGTATAGTCCCATATGTCTCTCGCCATAAATGGCCTTTATCGTCGCTAGGGTTACGCCCCTACTGAAAATTATTGCCAGATCTTTTACTCTTTCTTCCCTTGACTGACGGTATATATATCCCTTCTTCAGATCGAAGCCTAATGCTAGGAGGTCAGCAACGTTGTTTATAGCTATTTTTTCGCTCTTCTCAAAGGGTATTCCATTATCCTCGTAGGCTTCTATGTCAGCTATGCAGTAGAAGGCTGCTGCACCCTGCTGCTGGAAATAAATTATCTCGCGAACGGTCATCAATGTTCCGAGGTGGAACTCGCCTGTAGGCTTTATGCCACTCATAACAGCGAACTCTCTTCCGCTCTTCATTGCTTCGAGAACCCGTTCAAGGTCCCTATGCCCAAATATAACGCTCCTACGCATGGCCACAAATGGATTTGGTATCTCTGGAAGGAGGGGCTTAAGCGGCTGTATCCCGAACTCTATGAAGAGGCGTTCATAATCCTCTATCACAGTCGCCCCAAAAGGATCTAAAATAATCCTCCTATCCTCGGACAAAATGCTTCCCTCCACAAATTATAAAGGAATAGAGGGGATTCTCTAACCTAAATGCCTCCATTGAAAATCGCTTTAGCCCTAAAGCTAATACCATTCCAAGGCATACACCCTTTTCAATCTAATATCCCTTCTCCCCAAATTCTCAAGAAATGAGTTTAGTATAAAGAGCAATATATATGATTTTAGTTATAGGGACTAAAATGTTACAGACATTATAATTTGCTTCAGCGTTATTAGACTGAAATATTTTTCAATGCCACAGCGCATCCTAAAGCATTTCCTGCAAACGTCACGGGCTGGGGAGGCTTTAGGCAGATTGTCCATTACTTTTTTCAACCCGACAACAGCGGCTACTGGGAAATCACCTCCAAGCGCTTTACCGATATTTAGCATATCTGGCGTTAGACCCTAGTGCTCTATGGCAAACCACTTTCCAGTCCTACAGAACCCGCTCTGAACTTCATCATCAATAAAGACCACGCCATTCTCGCGGCAAACCTTTAAAACCCATTTTACAAACTCGCCCGGCGGCACTATATAGCCTCCCTCCACCTGAACAGGCTCCATTATTACCGCTGTGGGCTCATCTATGAGTCCGGTGCCGGGTTTTGTTATTAAATCTTCTACATATCTTGCGCATTCTAAGTCGCAGTCCGGGGTAGCCTTTTTGTCTGAAGGCGCATCTATAGCAGTAGGCGTATGGTGCAAAATGCACGCCCGGAACTAGGGGAGGTAAGCCTTTCTTATATGCCAGGCTTGTTGTCAAGGCTAAAGATCCCGTGGTTATACCGTGATAGCCTCCATGGAACGCTATAACTTCAGATCTCTTCGTGAACCATCTAGCGAATTTGAGACTTATCTCAGCTGCGTCGCTGCCGCTCATGGCGAATGCTGTTCTAACATTGTTCTTTATCTCTCCGGCGCTATACGGGAAAGCTCCTCTAGAAGTTCGACTCGTTTAGGATTCGGCACATCAACGGTATGCATGAGCTTCTCAGCCTGAGATCTTATAACTTCGACAACCTCTGATGGTTATGACCGACGGCATTAACGGCAACCCCCGCCGTCATATCAATAAAAATGTTTCCATCGGGATCCATAATCGTCGCCCCCGAGCCTCACACCATACAAATGGGATTACGTAAGGCGCCAGCAAAGTGACGGTCTCGAGATCATATACTTTACTCAAAAATTCCTTAGCCCTCGGACCAGGTATCTTTTTGGTAATAATCTCAGGCGCCTCAGGATAAGATAGATTACGTATTTCTTCCTCAAAGCTAAATAAACTCATAACGTCACCTCAAGCAATTTATGCCTTTACTGTTTAAAACTCTCTCTAAGATTTTTTCTAAAATAAAAACCTATACTTAGAGTGGATGCGGTAGGTAAGCTAAATTAACTTTATGAATCTCCCAACACCATCTTTTAACGCCTTTCTGTAGGCAAGGTCTGCGGTGACGGCGTCTTGTATTGCTAAGCCAGTTGATGTAAAGACTGTTATTTCATCGGGTCTTTCTCTCCCCCTCTTTAAGCCCGCTACAATTTCGCCTATCTCAGCCCATACACTATCTTTTGTTATTATCCCTTTGCTTAACGGCACATTTATTTCTCCGCTGTGAGATGCCTGCTCCCAGTCATCGACGACGATTTTGGATCTCTTGAGGATCAGTGGATCTAGCTCCTGTTTCCCCGGCGCGTCCGCGCCTATACAGTTGAAGTGCATGCCCGCTGAGACCCAGTCATTCATCACTATTGGCTCTCTGGAGGGCGTTGATGTCACAATTATGTCAGCCCCTCTAACGGCACCCTCAACGCTCTTAACGGGTATTATATTGCAGAGGCGCCCACATTTCACCTCAATCCCCCTCTTAAATTCCTCCCTACTTCTCTCGCTTCTACTCCAAACCTTAACCTCCTCAAAGGACCTGAAGATCTCTAAAAGGGCCTCAAGCTGCGTTCTGGCCTGGGCCCCAGCTCCAACTAATGCTAAAACCCTTGAATCCTTTCTTGCAAGATACTTTGCAGCTATTCCACCTGCGGCGCCGGTACGCATCTCCGTTATCGTTTTTCCGCTCATAATTGCAAGCGGAAAGCCCGTCTTAGGGTCGATTAACACTATAACGGCCATCACGGTTGGAAGATTATACCTTTCCCTATTGTTAGGGTGAACATTAACTACTTTAACCGCCGAAATATCCAGTTCCTCAAGATATGAGGGCATAGCTCTCAAGTCGCCATCATGCTTAGAAAAGAAAAGATATATCTTCGCCGGCATCTGAACTCTTTTAAGACCTTTCTCCCTAAAGGCTACTTCAACCCTTTCGATAACCTCCTTCATAGAAATTAATGTTTTTACCTCATCGTCCGTTAACAAGAGCGTTTCCATCCTCTCACCATGTGTGAAATTATTTTTCAAAGTTTATTACAAAGGAAAATAAACTTTTGCCAATATCATCAGAATATTGACTACGAGATTACTATTATCCTTTAACAGCGAAAATTAAATTTAATTTGAGGGCATTTTAATAAATCTAGAGTCGCATAGTGAAGTTTAATGGAAATGAATTTCATACCTTTACATGAAGACCAATTCGCCGAAGAATCAGTTAGCATAATTGATAAGGCGGCGGGTCAAAATATTGTTCTAAGGATATTGGGAGCTCTTGCAGTATACCTGCATTGTAAAAATAATGAGGATGCAATAAACATATATAAGAGGATCAAACGTTTAGGTGAAAACAAACCTATATTTACCGACCTAAACCTAGTAGCTTACGGAAAGCAAAGGAAGCATGTAATTCATTTTTTCGAGAGAACTCTATATTTCAAGCCTAACTTAATTATAAATGCGCTATTTGGAAGCAATAGGTTAATTTACTATCACCCAGCAGGTTACTTTAAAGTTGATGTCTTCTTTGATAAGCTCGAGTTCAGTCACGATGTCTGTTTTGGGAAGGGTCCGGGTGAAGGCCGCCTCGAACCTGATTATCCGACAATTTCCCTGGCGGATTTAGCTCTCGAGAAACTCCAGATACATTAGATAAACCTGAAGGACATCATCGATTTAATGGTTCTCTTCATGGCTCACGATGTTAGTACCTCCCAGGGTAGGGAGATTATTGATGGAAGATATATTGCAAATGTATTAGCGGATGATTGGGGATTTTGGTATGATGCTACATGTAACCTAAACACCGTAAAATCCTTTGTAAACAAGTTTTATTCGGAGGGTAAATTGACTAGCGAGGAACAAAATATAATAATGAACCGTATTGATAAGCTGCTAAAAATAATTGAGGAAGAACCGAAGGCGAAGAATTGGCTAAAAAGGGCGAGAATAGGGACATCTAAGCCTTGGTACCGCGAGGTAGAGGAGATAGTAAGGTGACTTTGTCCACCTCCCTTAAAGCCTTAAAAACCGCTCAAGACTCCACTTATAAGCCCTAATCGTTCTTGAGCTAGAATAGGTTTCCAGCAACTTCAAACTTTTACACTACCACTACAATTTCTTATTTTCTCGTTAAAACTTTTATAATAATGTATTTTTTGATGTTTAGTTAGAAAAAATAGTTTAAACGGAGCGTTTCCCCTTGAGGATCCATTTGGCAGAGTTATCCGTCAGGAGCAAGGAGAGGATGCAGATTATAAACGTGACGAGTGATGTTAGTGGAATTATTGAGCGAAGTGGTATAAGAAATGGGTTCGTAAACTTATGGGTTCCTCACACAACCGCGGCAATAATCGTTAACGAGCATGACCCGGACTTATGGACTGATATATTTATGGTCATGAAGAAGATTGCTCCAATAGAGGGAGATTATAGGCACAACGCCAAGTACAGGTGGATCCCAGGAGAGCAGAATGCGCACGCGCACATATTAAATTCCTTGATCAAACCCTCTGTGACGATCCCATTAGTGGGTGGTGGGATGCTACTAGGCACGTGGCAGTCAATACTATTTATCGAGATGGACGGGCCTCAGACGCGCACTATTCATGTGCAAGTGGTTGGCGAGTAAAAGAGAGGATATTAACTTTTATTAAACCTGTAAGGAGCATAAGTAATATTTGTGATTTAGGTATGGGTATAATGGATATCATAAGAACGCGCAGATCAATTAGGAATTTTAAGTCCGATCCAATCGAAGATGAAAAGTTGCTGACTATCTTAGAGGCGGCTAGATGGGCTCCCTCATGGGCTAATACGCAGTGTTGGGAGTTCGTAGTTGTTAAGAGTGCCGAGGTCAAGGAGAAATTAGCTGAGACATTGACTCCCAATAATCCCGCGACCAATGCTGTTAAGAATGCACCGGTGGTTATTGTCGCTTGCGCTAAACTTTGGGTTTCAGGCTACCTTCGAGGAAGGCAAGTAACCGATAAAGGCGATTGGTTCATGTTCGATGTTGCGTTGGCCCTCCAAAATCTTGTCCTCGCGGCATGGAGCCTTGGCTTAGGCACGGTCTATGTTGGCGCCTTTGATGCAAAAAAGGCTGCAGATGTTCTCGGAGTGCCCTCAGGGATCACCGTTGTAGCGCTAGTTCCACTGGGCTATCCATTCGAGGTTCCAAGAGAACCGCCCAAAAGAAAAGAACTCCGGGACTTCGTTTACATTGATAAGTATGGTAATAAGATGTTAACATAGCCCCTACTTTAAATCATCAAGAAAAACTCAATTATTTCGGGGGATGAATCCTACATAATCTTTCCTTTATTTCTTTTTTCTAAAACATTCAAAAAATGTTTTACGTCGGCGTAAGACTTCTCATATATGTGCGCGCTGTTGGTGAAGTCTAAGTATGGGCCCACTTTTACGCCTATCTTTTCGGCTATTCTTTTCTGTAGTTCTGTCATTGCTAGCATGTTCATGTGCATTGCCCTAAAGATGTCCCTGCTTCTCCACTCGGTATGCATAACAATCTCATCATTTCTTACTGTGCACCATATTCTCTGTAGGCATGGTGGTGAATCGACCCACATATCCTTTTCTGGAAGCCATGTTATTGCCTGTGCTCTCCTCGAGTAGCTGACTTTATGCAATTTTTCTATCATATATTCTATCTGGTTTATCCCTTTTGGCGGATAATTAAAGAGTCTCTCGTGGTATGTATAGTGTATTTTTCCTTCCTGAACCGCCCAATCGAGGGTCCCCTCTAGAATCTCACTAATATATTTTTCTAGTGAGTCTCTTATCGCGGTGAATATGTCGCCTCTGTGGATACGAGGCTCGGCGAATGGTTCCTCAACGACTACCAATAGGCCTAAAATCTCTTTGCACTTCTCGCCGTACTCCGTGGGAACCTCAATTCCATCTATCCAACACTTCACTACACTTTTCTCCCAAGCTTCAGCTATAGTACGTGCCCTAATCAAAACGCCACAAAACTCAAACATTTTCTCATCAACCAACATTAAATCTAATGTAATGATAAGCTTGTCTATTATTCTGCACCACGCGTAACGAGCATGGATATAAATGCGTAATAAATTATAATTATTAAGTCTTTCTAGGCGGCTAAGTCATGCGCATAAAGTCGCTAAGCGGCAAGCCATGTTTAAAGCATGGCTGCTCCCTATGTTGCCATGAGACGGAGATGCGGTTAGCAAGACCCGACATTAACAGGATAATTAAGTTGGGTTACAAATTGAATGACTTTGCTGTCAGATTTGCCCAAGGCTGGAGACTTAGAAACATCGGCGGGAAATGCTTCTTTCTGGAAGGAAATATGTGTAAGATATATAGATTTAGACCTTATGGATGCCGCCTATATCCACTAGTGTATGATCCAAGCGAGGGTAAAATTAAACTTGATGATCTTTGCCCACATAAAATGGAGTTTAGAGTTCGGAAAGAGAACATCAATTCCCTATTTCTCTTACTTAGGTATCTTTAGCTGGCTGGAGGCAATATTTTTAAGCATCATTATATGAAAATATATTATTGGTGGGTAGCTTATGTCCTCATTTGATGAATTCTGGGAAAGGTGGTTTAGGAGGCGGAGACCGTTCTCAAGCTTTTTCGAGGATATAGATGAGATGTTTAGAGAGATGGAGCGGATGTTTGAGAGGGAATTTGAGGAGCTGACAAAAACTGTGCCAAGGGATTTAGTGCGTGAAAAAGTTCTGCCAGACGGGACAAAAGTGCGTGAATGGGGGCCATTCGTCTATGGATACAGCATAACTATAGGTCCTGATGGAAAGCCAGAAATAAGGGAATTTGGTAACGTAAAACCGGGTGTAAGCAGGTTCGGCAGGCCATCCATATCCATCAGGGAGGAAAGAGAACCTCTTGTGGATATAGTTAGCACTAATGGTGAGATAAAGGTTATAGCCGAGCTGCCGGGGGTTGAGAAGGAAGATATAAAGTTGCATGGCACTGAGACGACGCTGACGATAAGCGTTGATACACTCCAACGTAAGTATTATAAGGAAGTTGAATTGCCAGAGAAGGTTGATCCAAAACAGGCTAAATCCTCATATAAGAACGGTGTGCTTGAGGTAACTCTGCCAAAGAAGAAGGAGGCGCCTAAAGGGGAGCCAATAAAAATAGAATGATAATAAATTCCCCAACTCCTACTGAAATTGCTCTTTCAGCTTTTCTTTTTGGTTGATTAAGGTTGAAGATATTACGAAAGAAAATATTGAAAAAGGTTCAGGCAAAAATCCCGTGGCTGGAGCACGTCATTAACGATGAGAAGATTGCTGGGGACATAAATGTACGGTCATTAGACATAATTGTTAGGTTCAGAGATAAGGGTCTCTGTCTATATTGTAGAGGGGGCAAACTACTTTGTGGTAGACCAAGGTGCCCAGCGCTCATCAGATTATTCTCTTTTATGAAGACCAAAAATCTTATTGAAACCGAGGCTATCTCTGGTTCCTCTCCTCCCGGTGTCTTTGTTGGGCGCATAGGCTACCCTTACGTTTACGCTGGTCCACTTGTGCCCCCCATTATTGGTGATACATCACTATTTGATTTCCCAGAGGGATGGATAGGAAGGACAGCGGATGAAATAATCGGCTTCAGGACCAAGTTGGTTCGCGGGAAATTTAGAGTAAACGTTAAAAAACACCTCGATAACCAAGCCCTATTAAGCAAGACCCTTGAAATAGCCCTTTCGAGGGAGCCCGTAGATGCAGAGGTTATCTTCAAGAGAAAGCCCTCTGGAATTTTCTTATTTGACGATGAGGTACAGCCAATGGGCCCATCAGCTCAACTATCTAGAATTGAACTTGGAAACGTTAAGTTTGATCACAGGGTTGAGAGGGCATATAACGATTATGATTTAAGGGCTGAAGAAGCCGTATTAGACCTCTATTTATCTGGGACCCCAGTATCGGCGATCCAGAGGGCTTTTAGTCTCGGTGCTTTCGGCATAAAGAGGCAGAGAAGACTTGTACCTACAAGGTGGAGCATAACTGCTGTTGACTCACTAATATCAAGAAGACTTATAGAGGACAGGGTTAAAAATAACCCTGAAATAGATGAGTACCAAGTTTATAGCCTTAGTTATCTTGGAAATAAATTTGTTATTCTCATGCTGCCTTCAAAATGGATGTACGAGTGGATTGAGGCATGGCATCCTGGAACAATGTGGAACCCCCAAAGTAACGGCGTGGCGATGGGAAGCGATTGGGAGGGGTATCGTGGGAGAACAACATACGCCTCTCTTGGAGGATGCTACTACGCTGTTAGACTTGCTGTAGCAGAGTTTCTAGCGAAAGAGGGAAGACAGGCTAGTGTAGTAGCGATGAGGGAGATTCATCCAGAGTACATCATGCCACTAGGCGTATGGATAAATAGAGAGAGCGTTCGAGAGGCACTCAAACACGACGGCAAAAAATTCGACACGCTTAAAGAGGCTCTGGAATACATAGGCACAAAATTCACAATCCCGCTTGAAGAGTGGATAAAAACGAGCACAATCATGAAAAATGAAATTTTACAGGAGAAAATTACAAAGTTTTTGAGATTTTAAGGGGAAATTACTATAAAAGATTGGTGATCAGGATCTTAGGCAGCGAGAGCCACAAAAATTCTTGATAAGATAAGGTTAAAGTTTTCTCGGAGGGTGGAGATATTCTCGACAAACTTTCCCCCTTAGGCGTCAAGGCATAAACCCCTTCCTCCTTCTATCTTCACCCTTAATCAGACCATCTCTCTCAAGTTTATATAGAATCAAATAAATTGTGCCCGGGCTAATAAACAAGTTAAACTTCTTCTGGAAAATGACTATTATATCATAGCCGCTAATAAAGGGCGATCTAGAGATCTCCAATAGAATCAACAAATCATAAAGTTTAAATTTATTAGAAATCTATATTTTCATTATAGATTTTTAGCCACACGAAAATTTTCTTATTACCTTGATAAAATATAATGGAGACATGTATCCCTATGTTATTTATATATAGATGTACATAACAATAAGTATTATTTTTGTCACCTCGGAAGAATTCTTCCGAGGTGTTAATATTGGTTTTGTGGAAATATCTATTTGAGTTAGCCTCTAAGGACTTGGAAGCGTTAAAGAAGAAGAGACAAGCGCTGGAAGATCTGCTCTTATCCAATAAGATCTCGCAGCAAACATACGAATATTTAAATAAGGATTTAAGCGAAGCCCTAATGAGCACAGAGAAATATTTAGAGTCCCTTGTCTCTAAGATGAAGAGCAGAATGGATGATCTCGAGAAGCAAATAGGCATTTTAGAAATATTTCTGGCGAATAGCGAAATGATGTATGCTGCTGGTGAGATAGACTACGAGACATATGATAGGGAGAGCAGAGCTCTGGCTGCTGGAATAGAGTCTATGAGAAGGGAAATATTTGAGATAAAGAATATACTGAGCCCACCTGCACCGGAGCACATAGCGGCACCATCTGAGAACATGACCTCAATTGTCGTAGAGACAAAAAGCACAGAAGAAACCCTAGGGCAGACATAGCTCTCTTCCTAGAATTACATCTAATCACAAATTTCTGATATTTCTTTTACTCCATAAAAATATTTGGTTTTCTTTTTAAACATATTCTTGCTTTTGCTTCCCTCTGATGCTTTTATCAGCCTCCTCTATCTCCATTTTCTTTGCAGCCTGATATCTATGAATTCTTTCAGCCAATTCTGGGTCCCAAAGCGCAAGAATTTTTGCGGCTACTATTGCAGCCCCTTCGGGTTCAATCGTCACAACCGAGCCTATTCCACTCGGCACCCTAAGAGAGGAAAAGATATCTGCTCCGGAGAATTTTTCAGAGTAGGGCGGACATGCTATAACTGGCTTCAGCGTATTTGCATCCACAAATGCGCTTAAAGCATTAGATCTGCCAGCAACAGTTATATAAACCACTCTTTCCTCCTCATACTCTCTTAATATTTCAAGAACCCTCTCAGGCGTCTTATGTGCTGAGGCAACCCTAAATTCATAGTCCACTTCTAACATCTTAAGATATTTTCCAATTTGTTGTGAAAACTCGAGGTCGCTTTTTGAACCCATTAATATTACAACTTTTCCCTTCATGGCAATCCTGCATTATCCTGAAAAGGGGGACAATATATTTAAATTTTTGTTTATGTTGAAAAATATGGCTTCCTTCTCTTAACTGCTTCGATGAAGAGTCTCTTTAGATAATCATCACTGGCGCCGCTTCTCAATGGACCTAAGATATCCACTAAATCGTCGTTTCTGAAGAGGCATGGCTTTAATTTTCCATCGGGGGTTAGGCGGATTCTATTGCAGTGTAAACAGAACTCGGAATTATGCATTGGCCTTACAACCTCAACCTCGGTGCCATCCTCCATGAGGTATTTCCTTCTATGATGCATCGACCTAACAACTACCTTGCTAGATCTTTTTCTGATTCCATCCTCGATATCTTTGATATCAACATGATACCTCTCATATATAGCGTCTACTCTCGGCCACTCAAACTCTATTATCTGCAGTACTAAACCATTTCTCCCAGCAAATCTTATCATATCATCAACCTCATTCTCATTTATACCCTTAAGAATAACCATGTTGACTTTAACCGGCCTTAGGTTGGCTTCAGACGCCTTAATTATCCCCCTAATAACAAACTCATGTCCATCAACACCAGTTATCAACCTGAATTTTTCCGCATTCAGCGTATCCAGGCTTACGTTAACCCTTGTGAGACCAGCCCTCTTCAGATCGTCGGCGTAATCCCCTAGGAGGAAGCCGTTGGTCGTCATAGAGACATCATCAATTCCGGGTATCCCGCTTATTCTACTCACGATCTCAAGAATATCGTTCCTTAGAAACGGCTCGCCGCCCGTCAGCTTAACTCCACGAATACCGAGTGAAGCGGCAACCTTAACTATTCGCTCTATCTCATCTGGAAGCATCTCATCATAAGATGCACTATTCACTCCCTCCCTATGACAATAGAAGCATTTAAAATTGCATCGCTGCGTAACAGAAATGCGAATGTTCTCGACAACCCTCCCAAAGTCATCTATAAGCATAAACCCAGCTCCTCTAAACCTAATTTAGTGAATGAATATCTAGGAGAAAAATTTATCCATAACTGCATTAAGGGAAAGTTTATTTTTCACTCAAACTAGAAGAAATATTAGCGGGCCCGTAGCCTAGCCAGGATGGGGCATCGGCCTCCTAAGCCGAGGGTCGGGGGTTCAAATCCCCCCGGGCCCGTCACCTTTTGGTTCAAGTCTCTTAAATATAATATATGTTTGGTGGCTGTTAGTTAGTCAGCCAAGCCAGGTTATTTACTTGATGATGTTAGAAGCAATCCTAACTGCTATTTATCCTCTTAGTTAGGGAATGCTGAAAGCAAGTTTAGTTGCGTTTTTATTTTTGGATTGTTGTAATTCGTGGTTTTTAGTTCTTTTGGTATCATGATTCATCCTTTGCCGTTAAATGAGCCTTTCTGCTATGAGTCCACTGCTTTCAAGCGTCCCATTAGGGTTTTGGAGGGGGTGCCAGTTCCTCCAGCGAATGGAATCTTTAATGTCATTGCTAAATTGATGTTTTCTTGGCTATTTTATGTGAGACTTGTTATTGTTCTTGTTTTATTTAGTTTTCCGGTTTTATTGCTACTAGTGCTGTGAGTAACATAGTTATGATGCATAGTAGAGCGCATGTTAAGATGTTTCTTAAGTCTCTAACTTTATGGTTTTCGAGATCTAAATACTGCTTAAGCCTTGAAATGGCTCTTTCAGTGAAGCCTTTAATGTGTAAAGTCTCTTCAGCCTTTCAGGTCCATGAGCTCTGAATTGTTTGTCAACGCGTAGAAACCCCGGTTTCAATAGGCTTCTGGTTTGAGGGACAGGTATTACGGGCCTGGTATAGGTTGGGAAGTGCCAACACCTGTTGATAGTGAGGCAAAAAATGGCTTGATAAAATATTAGAAACGAGTCCTGGCCCCACGCATATGACCCCTGATGGAAGGTACGTAGCCTATTGTCGTCTAATGTTCATACTGTTGATGAAATTTTCCTGTTTTTGGGGACAGATCCTGAAGATCCTTCAGATTTAGGTGGAGAGGTTGAATTTTGGATAGGTCGTGGCGAGGACGCAGAAAAACATATAATTACTAAGTCGTCGTGCGTCTTTATACCTGCAGGCTTAGTTCATGCACCAATAGTTTTCAGAAAAGTAAGACGACCTTTTAAAGAAATCGTAATTTTCACAGGGCCAGTTCTGGTAGAGTATCCAGTAGAGGATTGGCCCCCTGAGTATGTGCCGATGAAACCTCCGCCTGGTTTACCAATTGTAGACACAAAACGCACTAAACTTATTACAAAATGGGTACCAAAATGAAAAATAGAACAACAGTAAGCGTAATGGTGCTGTATCTGAAGCATCTGCCAACATCGCTCCTCAGAGAGTCTCTTAGCCAGCATAGTTGTGGCGAACTTTGGGCTTAAGCATCTGCTCATATACTCTAATTAAGCGGGGTAACATCTGCCGCGTAACTGGCCCAGTAACTAATAAGGATATCTGCGTAATGCGGAGAGCCAACGGGTAGGCAGCCAAAATGCTCAAGATCATAGCGCGGCGTGAAGGCGGCAACGATCTCGATATTACATCCATTACATGACATGATCCAGTATTAAGATGAAATATCTACGGAGACTTTTATGCGACTCCTCGAAATAAGCCAGGACATATGGTAAAACCTAATGGTAGAGAAACATATTTACATCTCGTTCTCTCCCATTCTTACAGCAATCTAATGTTTGATCAATATGAAATTGCCAAAATTTTTTATTCTTTGGTTGCCAAAGAATATTATGGTTTAATTTATGCCACATGAGTGATTTTCATGAGCGAGGATAAAATTGTTGAGATGCTCGAAAGGGTGAGTAAAAGTGTTATAAACGTTAATACCCTGAGGATATTCCAAGACTTTCTCTATCAAGTTGTTCCAGTCAAGGGCATTGGGTCGGGCTTCATATTCGATGAGAGGGGCTATATTTTAACCAATTATCATGTTATTGAGGACGCTGAGAGGATAATTGTCACGTTGGTGGATGGCCGCACATTCGAGGCTAAGTTTATTGGAGGATATAGGGGTCTAGACACAGCCATATTGAAGATAGATGCCGACAACCTAATTGCCGCGAAGCTCGGAGACTCAGACAAGAGTAGGGTTGGGCAGCGGGTCTTCGCTATTGGGAACCCCTTCGGCTTAGCTGGCGGGCCAACGGTAACCTCTGGTATAATAAGCGCGGTTAAGAGGGCAATTTACTCTGATAGGGGGATCTTTAGGGATCTCATTCAAACCGACGCTGCAATAAATCCAGGAAACTCTGGAGGCCCGCTTGTTAATATTGAGGGTGAGGTCATTGGAATAAATACCGCCATAATTCCATACGCCCAGGGCATAGGTTTTGCTATACCAATAAATGCCGCCAAGGAGGTTGCCAAGGAGGTTATGCTATATGGCTCTTATACTAGGCCCTGGCTTGGAATAGCCGGCATAAGCCTAAATAGGCAGATAGCCCTTCATTACGATTTGCCGGTTGAGCATGGCGTGCTCGTAGTTAGGGTTGTACCTGGAGGCCCGGCTGAGAGGGCTGGGATGGAAAGCGGCGACATAATACTTGAGTTCGATGGGAAGCGGATTAACGGAATGGAGGATCTACAGCGGATCCTATCCGAGAAGACACCGGGCTGCGAGTGTGAGGTTACAATCGTTCGAGGCTTAAGAAAATTTAGGGTGAAGGTTACAGTGGGGAGGGAGCAATAAGGATATTATGCTCCCGCTTAATACCTTATGGGATGGTTTTAATGCTCAGAGTCTTGGTTTTGTATTATAGTGGGAGTGGCAATACGGAGAAGATGGCGCGCGCAGTCGCTGAGGGCCTCCGGTTATCTGGAGGAGTAGATGTGGATGTCAGGTATTATGCGGATGCTGAGGAGCTAGCCGCCTATGATGCTATAGTTATTGGTTCGCCAACATATAACCGTGATATGCCATCTGAAATAAAGAAAACCCTTGAGGGGGCTGCTGCAAAGGGTATTAACTTGAGAGGTAAGGTTGGGGCGGCATTTGGATCTTATGGGTGGAGTGGAGAGGCACCGGGCATGGTTCTTAAAATAATGGAGAGTAGGCTTGGAATGCATGTAATAAAGCCGGCCCTCGCAATAAAGGGTTCCCCAGATCGGTCTGGGCTAGAGAAATGTGTGGAGCTTGGCAAAAAAGTTGCTGAGGAAATGAAGGCTAGGACGACTAAGTAGTAAGTGAAGCCCGGTCATTTCCGTCACCTATCTGTTCCGATCCATGATCGCCTAAAATAAGGCATAAATTTTCTTCACGTAATATAATTTTTGGTGGAGAAAAATGCTTGAAAGGAACATTATTAAGATATGTGAGAACGTTTATTGGGTCTGTGTAAGGGATTGGAGCCGTAGGATCTTTGACGCCTTGATCCCGCTTCCAAAAGGCACTTCCTATAACGCTTATCTAGTGGTTGGTAGTGAGGGTAGAGCCCTAATAGATACTGTGAACCCCGGATTCGAGAAGGAATTGGAGGATAAAGTTCGCTCTATCATAAGCCCTGAGGAAATAAATTATATCGTGATGAATCATGCTGAGCCCGATCATGCTGGAGCCATACCGCATATGATGAAGGTCGCGCTGGGGGCTAGGCTGGTGGCAACGGCCAGGGGCGCTAAGATGGCTCAAATATACTATCATGCCCCGCAAGATAGAATCAAAATTGTAGCCGACAATGAGACTATAAGCCTAGGCAATAAGACCCTACGCTTCATCGAGGCCCCGATGCTCCATTGGCCAGAGACCATGTTCACTTACCTTGAGGAGGATGGAATACTCTTTCCCTGCGACTTCTTCGGGGCGCATCTGGCTGGAGGGGTTTACAGCGATGAGGTGGAGGACTTAACCGTCCACGTGCAGAGGTATTGGGGCGAGATAATGATGCCCTATAGGGCAATGGCTCAAAGAGCTCTTGATAAAATTTCTGGGCTAAATATCAAGGTTATTGCGCCAAGCCACGGTCCAATTCATAGGAAGCCAGAGATAATCATGAGTCTCTATAAGCGTTGGGCTGCCGGCGAGACTAGGCGTAAGGCAACCATAGCCTATGTAAGCATGTGGGGTAGCACAGATGCTATGGTAAGAGAGCTAGCTGAAACGCTGATGCGGGAGGGAATAGAGTTGGCCCTTCATAATCTAGTTGTGGCCGATATCGGTGAGGTGGCAAGGGACCTAGTGGATTCGAGGGCGGTGGTGATAGGCGCACCAACAGTCTTAGGAGGGGCGCATCCATTAGCCATCTACGCAGCTTATCTCCTTAAGGCGCTGCGCTCACCAACAAAATTTGCCGCCATATTAAGCTCATATGGCTGGGGCGGGGGAGCCGTGAAACAGATTCAGGAAGTAATTAAAGACCTTAAGATAGAAGTTGTTGGCGCACTCGAGATTAATGGTCCGCCAACGGAGGAGAATATAAGGCAGATCGATGATATAGGCAGGTCTTTAGCAAAAAGAATTAAGGAGGAAACTTAGCGCAGACTAGCCTGGGAAAAGACAAGTCTTGTTTCTGCACCTACCAAACCTAAACATTTATCTGAATTGGTTCTTGTGGCTATTTATGGCATTTTCTTAAGAGGCTAATGCCTAAGATGATTATTTATTTGGGTTTGAGTTAAGTAGGTTAGCGGTTAAATGGTTCCTGGGTTGATGTGGTTTGTCGTCGAAGTATGAGGTTGAATTGATCTCTATTGAGGAGAAGGATAGGCTTATGGAGAAGTATAGTAGGCGTTTCCTCTATGAGCAGAAGGCCGACATATATGGAGTTTGCATCAAAATTCTAACCGACATAAAATATATGAAGGAACGATGGGAGGAGAGCTTCTATCCGATGTCCGCGAATATACGCTCCCATGGGAGGCTAGTGGTGACGAATGAGGAGGGTGAGGGGCAACGCGTACTCTACGACCCGCTCTCTAAAACGGCCTTCCTAATCAACATAGACTATTATGGCTGGGTTAAGTCCCTAGCCCTAAGCGTTGCGGGAGACGTACTTGAAGATAACCATGAAATATACCCCGTCCACGGAGCATGTATAGATGTTGATGGGAGGGGAATCTGCTTAATCGCGCCGCCAGGTACTGGTAAGACCACACATACCTATGGGCTTCTTAGAATTAGCGGTGTACGCGTGGTTTCTGATGACTGGTTCTTTGTGCGCCCAACGGGAGGTCAGCCCCTAGCATTCGCCTCGGAGAAGAACTTCTACATCCAAGCCGATATAGCTGAGGTCTGGGGCGAGTATCATAAGCTTGTTGAAATGGCGGAGTTTGATTCGAGGGGTAGGGCGATAGTGAATATAAGGTGGGTTATAGGTAAGGGGAGAATCTTACCCATGACGACCCTAAGGAGGGCTATATTGCTTAAGCGGGATCCTGAGGATAAATGCGTTTTCAGGGAGCTATCGCCGGAGGAGGCCTCCCGCTACATGGAAGCCGTTAACTTCTGCAACCCCCACCTGCTCGTGAAGGATGAGAGGAAGACGAATTTGAGAAAGAGGTTCTTTAAAGAGCTATTTGACTCCCTAGAAACCTACATTGTGAATACATCTGCCCCAATAGCCCAGTGCCATAGGGTCATAAAAGAAGAAATTTTGGGACTTTAACGCCTCGAGTTAAACCCTTAAGGAGGACATTTTTTATAGATATGCCTCGGTTACATATCTATACATCATTCTATGGCTGCTAAAGTAGGATGCTAGCTTCCCTATAGAGTTCTTCATCAGCCTTATCCATTCGTCTCTCTGCTCATAATATAATGGTATAATTACATGCTCGAGCTTTCCATATAGGTCATTTAGCTCCATGGCTATCTGCTTCTCCATTAGCATGTGCATGCGCTCTTCGGGCGTCGGCCCAATCGCCCACCCGGTGATGCCCTCAACCCAGCCCTCAATCCACCAGCCATCTAAAACGCTGAAGTTTATCACGCCATTGTAGGCTGCCTTCATCCCGCTTGTGCCGGAGGCCTCTAGTGGTGGGAGCGGAGTATTTAACCAGACATCAACTCCAGAAATAAGTTTAGCTGCCATCCCTATATTATAGTTCTTCAGGTACGCTATCTCGATCTCACCCCTAAGGATATTTTTATACTTGAATATATCCTCAATCATCTTTTTCCCAAGATAGTCTTTCGGGTGGGCTTTCCCAGCGAAGATGAGCTGTAACCTCCCCCTCCTATTCACCTCCCTCAACCTCTCTACATCCGAGAATATCAAGGTGTGTCTCTTGTAGGCTGTGGCCCTCCTGGCGAAGCCGATGGTCAAAGTTTCATAATCCATTTTGGCATCAGCCTCACTATTAACGTAGTCTATGAGCTTTTTCTTCTCCTCCATATGGGCCTGCCATATCTCCTCATCCGGGATTACGTCCACTCTTGAGAGAATCTCCGGCTCGTGCGCCCACCCCGAAAGATACTTGTCATATAGTCTTCTGAAGCTCTCGCTTGTCCACGTGTAGGGGTGTACGCCATTTGTTATTGCGTTGATCCTGTGGCTTGGGAACATCTGCTTAGAGACTGCTCCATGCCTCTTTGATACCCCATTAATATACTCGCTTAGGTTAAGCGCCAGGAGCGTCATGTTAAGCCTATCTTCCCCGCCGAGCTTCTTCATTAAGTCTAGTGGTATTATCTCGCCCATAACCTCACAGACGAGCTCATATGGAAACTTATCGTGGGCAACCTCAACCGGGGTGTGCGTCGTAAAAATGCACATGCTCTTAACCCTATTAACGTCTAAGTTATACTTGCGTAACAATTCAACTGCTAAGAGACTTGAGTGCCCCTCATTCATATGATACTTACGCACCTTAACGCCCAGCCTCTCAAGCATTCTGACCCCGCCAATGCCCAGCACTATCTCCTGCTTTAGGCGGTACCTCTCATCACCGCCATAAAGGTATGATGTTATCTCCCTATCCTCAGAGGAGTTTCCCTCAACGTCAGTGTCTAGGAAATATACTGGGACTATCCCCCCAGTAGCGCCCACAACGGTATATTGCCAAGCCCTAATGCGGACATCTCTACCCTCAATCTGAACTGTGACTTCTCCATTCAGCGGCTCCAGTAATTCCTCAGGCTTCCACGGGTCCGGACACTCTATCTGCACTCCATCCGGCGTTAGCTCCTGCCTAAAATAGTCCTTCCTGTTGATTAATGTGACCGCTACAAGCGGGATTCTGAGGTCTGCACTCGACCTAACCACGTCTCCCGCTAGGACGCCTAGCCCGCCGCTGTAAGTGTGCATGTTGTTCGATAGGGCAATCTCCATTGAGAAGTACGCTATCCTGTCCTTCAGTAGTAAGCTCCCAGACTCAACCATGCCAAAGCCTACCTGTATCAAGACTGGCTGATAGAAATAATTAGTTTATCTATTAGGAATATCGATTTGTGCATCATATGTCGCTTATGAAAATTCCGTCTTATGCGGTTGGGAATTAACGCCTGCATATAATTCTCTTCGCTATGACCCATCGCATCTTTCACTCAATTCCGGAAGACAAGATGCCTGTTATTCGTGCCTAGCCTCTCTCTCCCCAGTAGGCGCTATGGGCGCCCCTCAAAAAAGAGGGGGATAAATATTGTGGATGCTCTGATCATACCCTACCTCAGGTGCTTCTCAAGCCTCCTGTTCGCTTCATCCCAGTTAACTATACTCCAGAATGCTTCAACGTAATCTACCCTCTTATTCTTGTAGTCTATATAGTATGCGTGTTCAAAGACATCTAAAACTGCTAGGATTGGAAATGTTGGATACACGTTTGTATTATGCTTCTCTATCTGCATTATCATCGGTCTGCCCGTCTGCTTGCATAGTGTTAGCGCCGCCCAGCCAGAACCCTCAACGGTAACGGCGGCCTGTGTAAACTCTTTTCTGAACCTCTCATAGCTCCCAAACTCTCCATCAATTAGATCCGCAAGCCTTCCACCCGGCTTGCCGCCGCCCTTACCTGGCGGAGCAAGGTTTTCCCAAAAGAGCGAGTGGAGCAGATGACCTCCTATATTCCATGAGAGTTCCTTTAAAGCGGCTTTCACATCTATGTCGGCATTCTCCTTTCGGACACTTTCGAGCCTTTTAAGCACCGCGTTTACTCCGTTAACATATGTCTGATGATGCACCATGTGGTGTATACGCAATTGTTCTTCAGACATATATGGTGCTAGATCACCATAGCCGTAAGGTAGCCGCGGTAGAACATAAAATTTAGTAGTCTCCATACAAGACCACCTAACACACTTATTTTCTATCACCTATACGCTTATTCTACTTTCTCAAACATATCCTTTGGAGCGCCGCATAGCGGACAAGTCCAGTTGCCTGGCAGATCCTCGAAGGGTGTTCCGGGCCTGATGCCTTGATCAGGATCACCCTTATCCGGGTCATAGATGGTGCACCTCCACTTATCCAAGAAAATCATCCCCCACCCAGCATTACGGTAAGCTTTTATTTGCTTAGAGCTTTTAAAAGATTACGTACGATACTCGGATAAAAAGTGACTAATGTAGCCGGATATCGTGAGGGAAATTTATGGATGAGACCGACTTGGCTATTCTTAGAATCTTGCAGGAGGATGCCAGCCTACCTTTCACGGAGATTGCCCGCCAGCTTAAGATGAGCGAGTCCACTATTAGAAAGAGGGTTGAGAGGCTGAAGCGTGAGGGGGTCATAAAGAAGTTCACGGTAGTTGTGGATCCACAAAAAATAGGGTTTAATGCCATCGCAATAGTTGGTATCGACGCCGACCCATCAAAGATCCTTGATGTGGCGAAGAAGCTTTGTGAGCTGCCAGAAGCTAGATATGTTGCTACCTCCACGGGGGATCACATGATTATTGCTGAGGTATGGGCCAAAAACACCATGGATCTACTAAGAACCATTAATGAAAAAATAGGCGTGATAGACGGAGTAAAAAAGGTTTGCCCAGCAATAATATTGGAGAAACTGAAGGAATAGATTCGCAAAAAGCGCTATTAAAGGTCATTATTTTATATTGTGTTTTGCTGCGGAGCACTCCTTACAGTATGTATATATGTCGATTCTCTGCCCGAGTGGTTTGAACCCAAGTTCTTTAACTAACTCAGCCCATAACCTATTTACACTTTCTGACCTATAATCTTCGACTTTTCGGCACTTTAAGCAGACTACGTGGATATGAAGCGACGGATCCGGGTCAAACCTGGAAATACCATCGCTAAACTCTACCTTCCACACCAGCCCAATCTTTGATAATAAATGCGATGTCTGATAGACAGTAGCTAAACTAATAGCCGGATACTTTTTCTTTACCTCTTCATATATCTGATCAGCTGTCGGATGTTCCTTGCTCGAAAGAATAACCTCACAAATCGCTAAACGTTGTGGTGTAACCCTGACCCCCGCTTCCTCTAAGCTTTGCCACAATCTCTTCCGTCTTCATCGTACGATATAAAACGCTAATTAGATTTATATTTTTTAAATAATTGTTATTACGTAATGACAATTATTTAAAATTCGTAATAATAGATTTTGTTTGTGTAGGAGTGATGAAGAATGGGTAGGGTAGCGCGGGAGATGGTGGAGAGGGCTGGAATAAACGTTGATCAGCTCATTGAGCTGCTTGTGAATAACGCTGCGGCTGAACTTACAACCTACCTACTATTATACAATTCTGCGATGTAATCTTATTGGACTTAAGGGGGAAACAGTAAAAGAGATAGCGGAAGTTGCTCGCATCGAAGATCGCAACCACTTTGAGGCGCTTGTTCCACGCATATATGAGCTGGGAGGCAAACTTCCTGACGACATGAAAGTATTTCACGATATGTCGGCATGCCCGCCAGCCAAACTACTGAAGGATCCAACAAACATTAAGGAGATGTTAAAGGTCTTAGTCGAGGCAGAAAGATGTGCAATAAGGGGATATACACATATCTGCAACCTAACAGCCGGAAAAGACCACAGAACGTACGACCTGGCGACTGATTTAACAGAAGCGTTAAAACAAGCGCCCCACGGCGAAGAGGTTTTGAAGAGGTTCCCCATTGTCGGAGTTCTACGCAAAAAACAATAAGAGGGTTCATTTTAAAGCAGTAAAAAATAAGGTGGAGGGAGAAGCTTTACTCTATCTTTTTGTAGCACAGCCACCAGTCTAGGCACTTTATCTCTCCAGCCTTCTCCTGCTCTCTCCTCTTCTGGATCATCTCCACAGTATTTGCTGGCGGGACAATTAAATTGTCGCCGATTATCTCGTTGTTCGGCCAGTTGGCTGGTATGGCATAGCCCTTATCTGCAAGCTGGAGCCCCCTAACCATCCTGAGAATCTCGTCCATGTTCCTGCCCAGCTCCATTGGATAATAGAGCATTGCCCTAATAATGCCCTTTGGATCAACTATGAAGACCGCCCTTACAGTCTGTGTTCCAGCGGCCTGCTTGTGGCGCATACCCAACCTTACGGATATATCGCCAGTGTTATCTGCAATTATTGGGAACTTTATTTCAACGCCGATCTTCTCCTTAATCCACTCCTCCCACTTCAGGTGTGCGAAGACCTGATCTATGCTCAGCCCTATCAACTCACAGTTCAGTTTCTTGAATTCCTCATATCTCTTCTGGAATGCTACAAACTCCGTTGTGCATACTGGCGTGAAGTCCGCCGGGTGACTAAATAAAATAAACCACTTTCCAGCATAGTAGTCCGGGAGCTTAATGACGCCTATTGTTGTTCTGACCTCCATCTCGGGAAACCTATCGCCTATTAAGGGCATCTTATACTCCTCCATCAAAAGCCACCAATACCTTATAGAATTTGTTTGACATATAAAATTTTCCTGCAAAAATCGGCTCTAAATGAAGATATAGAATCCGAAATTAGCAATTTTTATTACTAATTCTTTACTAAATTGGTAAATTTTTCAGGGGAACCATGTTTAAAGTGACCCTTAAGCTTTAAATTTCCTCCCACGTAGGTATGTTTTGGTGAGTGTATGGTTGTAGAGGAGAGTTTAGTGGAGTTTATTAAAGGCCAGATTGCGGTTGAGAGGGAGATCGTACGTTCCCTTGAGGAAGCTCTGGAGGACATGCGTAACCCGGCTGTTAAGGGGGTTTTGAGGGGAATATCTCCCCAGACTCTGTTAAGCACGCTGAGATGTATTCCTCAGCCCTATCGCTCCTAACAACAGCACCACAAGCCCTACCACAAGAGCAGCTTGAGAGACACAAGAGTCTCATAGAGAAGCATATCCGAATAGAAGCCGAGCTAATAAATAAAATTGACAGCATTATCCCCAGGGTTGGCGATGAGAAGGTTAAGCTACTCTTAACAGCAATCTTGGCCGATGAGAGAAGACACCACGAGCTCTTAAAAAAGGTTTTAGAGATCCTCATTCGTGGAGAAACAATAAGGGAGGATGAGTGGTGGGAGGTCCTATGGAAGAACGTCCCATTCCACGGCGCCCCCGGAGGATAAATAAAGATCCTGAAAATCAAGTAAGTGTTAAATATGGTGCCAGATAAATACTTATATTAAAATTTGTGGGAGGAGAGAATTTTGGTTTCAAAGGAATTGCTGGATCTTTTGAATGACGCTATTGCGCGGGAGATTCAGGTTTCCATTCAATACATGTGGCAGCACGTTCAATGGAGAGGTGTTAAGGGCTTCGCGGTTCAGGAAGAATTGAAGAAAATAGCTATAACCGAGATGAAGCACGCCGAAGCCATCGCCGAGAGACTTTTCTATCTTGGTGGAATACCGACAACTAAGCCTAAAGAAGTAATCGTGGGAAAAACCTTGAAAGAGATAATTGAACAGGATGTGAGGGACGAGGAGAACGCAATAAAGCTATACAAGGAGATTATAGAAAAAGCCCGTAAAGAAAATGATGTAACAACAGCATTTTTATTCGAAGGAATACTAAAGGATGAGGAGGAGCACCACGACTTCTTCACAACACTCCTAGAAGAAATTTAAAGGTCCAGAAGATGACCTCATAAACCCCATTTTTTAAATTTGCCATTCCTTCAATAAATATTGTTGGTGGTGAGGAATTGTGTCTCACGTTCTAGAAGTTGAGGCGGAAAATTGGGAGAGGGAGGTTCTTCAGTCTGATATACTGACGGTCGTCGACTTCTGGCATGAAAGATGCCCATGGTGTATTATGTTAAACCCAATATTTGAGGAGGTTGCCGAAGAATATGGGGACAGGGCTAAATTTGTGAGGTTTAACGTCCTTAAGAGCCCAAGAAATAGGGATATAGCGATAAGAAACGGCGTTATGGGTACGCCTACAATAGCATTTTATTGTAATGGGAGACACCTAGGCTCCCTAGTTGGCTTCGTCCCCAAAGATCACCTAAAGCATGCCATCGAGGATTTCATGCTCCGCTATAAGGAGTGTGTCAGGCAGAGTACAAGGCTTAAGTAACTGGTACCGTGAAACTCTAGGTTACCCGATCTTAAACTGCACCCATTCCCCTCACACTTTTAACGCAATCTTATTGGTTAACATACCCGCCAACATCTCCTAACTCAGTGGAATTCGAAGCCATGAAGCCCTCCTTATGGCCGTGAGTATGGGTGGGCCGATTATAAAGGCGGTGATGACAACCAACGCATCTTCTATAAAGGAGTTAATGGCATCGGTTACAAAAATTATGTATACTGCCCCGTTTGTTAGGCCGAAAAAGGAGTATAGACCAGCTGGTATAAATAGGAAGATTCTTGCCAGGGCATCCATCGCAATAGACACAAGTGCTATGAGGATTAAGGGCATGGTTAAATGTTTAATGCCATCTTCAGAGAGCCTTTTAGATATCTTTGCTGTTGGGTATATCAGGGCAAGAGAGAGTAATACGTCCAAGATCGGCCATAGCGGAAGCTGCCTGCCTAAAGGGTGGATGAAGTACGCTGAGAGCATTACAACGTAGATGGCTAAAATTGGCTTCCAATTTCCTTTAGCGAGGAAGCCAGCTGCCAAGGCACCTAAGGGCTCGGCGAAGACCCCGAACATCCAAAGTTCCGTCGGCTTAATTACCCTGGCCATAGTGCTGCCTATTAGAGCCGCTAAATAGCCAACCCAGGGACCGAGAATAACACCCATGATGGGTTCTATGAGAATTGCCCAATTGCGCCATAACGGCATAGGTATAAGATATAGTATTATGTGGAGGGAAGCAAAAACGCCAATAAGCGCGACCTCCCTAGCTGGCAATGCGAGCCGCTTGCCTTCATTGCGCAAGCCTTTACGTTCCTCCTCTCAAGGGCTGGCATCCCACCAGCACGGATAAACCCTCTAACGCAGGTACTTTTATGTTTTTCGAACCCTAAATATGAACTTTAATTATGAAGTCTCATATCCAGCATCAACTTCATTGTATCTCCATTAAACTTTTATTGATCATAACATAGTTATAAACATAAGCGGCGCCCTCGCCAGTATAAAAGAGGGAACTAAAATTGCTAATTGAGCATGAAGCCCTAAGATTCAATAGAACTAATTGTATTTTTGAGCGCATAAAAAGTCTAACCGTAACTGAGGAAATAATTGACGTATATGTTAATGGGGATCTTTATGCAACCTTTCACTGCCTTCCATCACAGATTAAGGAGCTTGTGGTGGGGCACCTCTTAACCGAGGGCATTATAGGAGACTTAAAGGACCTTATAGAGCTTAAGGTCACAGGAAAAAGCGTTTATGTGGAATTGCCCGAAAAGGCATTCCTCGACTCCATTAGGAGGAGACGGCTAATAACTACTTTTTTCGGCAATAGCGTCATCAAACCAGACTTACTGGAGAAGGCTAGTAAATTGGGATTTAATAAGGTAAGATTTAGTGCTGAGACAGTTTTTAAAGCCGTCGAAGCATTGAACTCGATCTCACCAATTTATAAAGCTTCTAAGGGGTCCCATGGAGCTCTCCTCATCGATGAATATTGCAACATTATGTCATTTGCGGAGGATGTTAGCAGGCATAATGCCATTGATAAGGTTATCGGCGACGCCGCCCTTAGGGACATAGACCTCACTAAATTGCTCTTAGCATCTACTGGTAGGCTAACATCGGAGATAGTTGTTAAAGCTTCCCGAGTTGGAATACAAGTTCTAGTATCGCTTGCAGCCCCCACAAGCTTGGGTATAAAAATTGCAGGTAACCTTGGATTAACCATCATAGGATTCGCTGGAGAGAGATATTTTCATATTTATACGTTTCCGGAGAGAATAAGGGAGACGGAAAAAGGAAAGTAGCTCAGAGACCTAATTTTTAATTATCCTAAATTTTAGACCCGGAGCGCAATTATTTCTGCTTAGAAGTCGATAGGTGTTATCTTCCGAGCCTTCTCTCCCAAGATTTTATTCGCGATAAGCTGCGCCACTTTAGCCCCGCTGAGTAGCATTCCACCAAATATAGGCCCCATGCGTGGCGCCTGATCGACCGCCGCAACGGCCATTCCCGCGGCAAACAGTCCTGGGCAAACCTCCCTTGTACCCTCTACAACCAGTTTTTCGGCTTCTGGAGTCCACATGGACCTTTCACCCTTAATGGAAACATTTAGCTCGGGTATTTTTCTAGAGGCTATTGAGAGTACTTCGGCCTCGTGTCCAGTGCAATCTACAACGGCCTTGGCCTTAACTCCGAGCGGGTCGACGTGGAGCCCAGCCATCGTCACCGAAGACCACTGTACAACCACACCTATCACTCTAAGCGGATTAACCCTATAGATTATGTCTTCGACGGTTACTCCTAAGATTATTTTTGCGCCGGCATCAATAGTCCCTGAGGCGAGCTTAGCCATCATCTCGGCAGCATCGGTAACAAATAATCCCTCCCCAATGGTCTCAATTCTACAGTTAATGTCTTTTAGAACTTTCTCCGCCGGAGACTCCACGACAATCTTGTGAAACTGCATCCCACCGCCACCCATGCCCCCGCCAAAAGATAATCTCCTTTCGAAAAGAACTGTTTTTAAACCAGCTTTAGCAGCATACATAGCGGCAGTGAGCCCGGAGGGGCCGGCGCCGACAACCACAACGTCATTCTCGACTATGCTGAGCCAATCCTCCATAGTCTTCCGGATTATAGTCTTGGTTATGGTCTCCTCATCAACCTCTCTAATCTTAAGCGGCATCACCTATCACCATCACGATTACTCAGCCCGTTATCTCACACTTATATCCTTAAAGTTTTCTTTTGTATAGATAGGCATAGCTCACAGAATTTTAATGCGATTTCATCCTGGCTCAGCTCTCCAGAAGATATTTTCTTGGCCAGCTCATTTGCGGCCGATTGAATTATTGGTAAGTCGTCCTTAAACCGTTCTAAATCCGCGGTCCCGCGCTTTAACCGCAGATATTGGCTTATAGCGGCCTGCGTAGTCCCAAGCTTCCTTGCAACTTCCACCTGCGTAAAACCATATTTTTCAATGAGCTCCTTAGCAATATAGGCTCTAAAGATTGGGAGAATGCGCCTGCCAATAGATTCGCATGGCAAACTCATAAGGCTACCCAAAATATAATATAACACAATTATAAAATAAAAATACTTTTAAATAGAGTAGCGCTACAACTCCTGGGAGGTCAATTGTTTGGTGGCAAAAAGCGACCTGGGAAAGTTTCTTTATTGCTCTAGCCTGCTGGAGAAGAGGGTTGCGGAGGCTTATGAGCATATCGCTAATTTAGTTAATGATAAGGCCATTAGGTGCCTTTTGATGTATATCGCCCATGACTCACTCAAACACGCTGAGTACTTTGGATCGATGGCAGAGTTACTCTCTCATGGCATAAGCATATGTATCGAAGATTGTGCGAAGGTTTGGGGCGAGCTATGGCTTAACATTGTTAAAGATGCCGAAAATATTCGCGAAAGAACTGAGATAAGAGTTGCCGATCTTACTCCCTAGTAAATTATCTAGAGAAAATTGAAGGCTTTGCTCCTGAAGAATATCTAACAGCTTTACACGCTAAATTGATCGATCTGATGGCTGCTGAGGAGGGAGTAAATCTCGGTCACTTCAAAACATTATTAAACTGGATCATCGAGGACGAGGATAAGTATAAGCAAATACTTAGGATGATTAAAGACTTGTTGCCTAGATTCCAGTAATGAGCAATTTTTAATTACCTGTACAGCCTAACACTCTCATCGATTTTCATTATTTCTTCGTGGAAGGCTTATTTCCTTTATGCCAGATAACGTTACCAGTGATAATATTGCGCTAGCCTCAAAATAACTCAGGGAAATATCGGAGGATGAAGATATTTTTATGTAGAGCTAATGGTTCGTTTAGTAGGCCAAGGATGTCTAGAAGAAGTCTCTTTTTAGCAGCATCAACAACAGCGTCCTTTCTAACACCATTTATGGCCATAGCCACGAATATCGCCCTTCCAGCTATAGCTAAGACTTTTAGTGTCGATATTGCGGTTGCTAATTGGGTCGCCAATTCCTTCTTAATCTCTATGGCCTCAACAATACTACCAATAGGCGCCGTGGCGGATTGGATTGGCAAAGAACCAATATTTATTGGTGGAGTAACAGTTTTTGCTATGGCCTCCCTCTTAACTCCATATGCGGGTAGCTTCGCCCTCCTCATATCTTTGAGGTGCATCCAAGGCCTTGGCGCCGCCATGATCTCTGGGACGGCTGTCGCAATACTCGCCAGCATATTTCCAGAGAGAGTTGGCTTTGCCATCGGGATAGAACAACGCTCGGCCCCGCTATTCCAAACACAACACAAATTATGCATGGGGTTCCGAGACAAGCATTTGCATTAGCGTCATCATTTCTAGGTCTAATGAGATTTCTGGGTCAATCTTTGAGCACATCAATGTTAACGGCATCGATGCTGGCGTTAAAGCCATTTACGAAGTCTATGGAGATGGCACTAATAATATATGCCTTTACAGCGGCCTGCGGAACAGTTACTGCCTCATTTTCAGCATATATTAGAGAATATTATATTGGGTTAGGTTAGGGGCGCGCTCGCCCTCTCAAGTTTATTTACAAGTTTTTCAAAGGTTATCTCGTTAAGAATGGACCAGTCGAATTCCTCAGTTTCTCGTAGCTCCAAACTTATGGCGTTGTTTGGGCATACGGCTATGCATGAACCGAAACCGTCGCAGCGCCTCTCGTCTATAAGCCTGGACTTCCCATTAACCAGCTGAAGGGCTCCAGTCAGACAGGCTTCAACGCACCTGCCACATCCAATGCATTTTTCCCCATCAACTGTTACTATTAGCCTTGTACTTTTAGGCATAGTAACAACCTGCCTCTTTACTTCTAATGATCCTCGTGCGTCTCTCGCTCGGCCCTTATCATCGACTCATCGAGTACGCCAGGTTTGTAGGGCTCAACCTCCCGGGAATACACCCTCACAATATAATGCTTAGAATTAATTTCTTTCCCAGTCTCCCTAATAGCCCTCGTGACCATCATGTGTAGTGCGTGGCAGCATGGAACTTCCATAGCATAAACAGCAACCTCGCTGGCTTTAGTCTCTTTTATAAATAAAGTGATTTTGTTCATCATTCTATTTGGGTCTTCGAGAAGCGGGCAGCCGATTATGACTGGGCTGCCGCCCCTAAACTGCTCACCAACTTCCTCATTTAAGAGAACAGCACAGTCAGCAGATACAACTATTTTATCCCGCATTAAGAACGGTGCTTGTGGATGAATTAACAGGATTTTAACTGGCCACTGGAAGCCCATCATCCTCTCTCCTTCCTGATATTTTTTCTTAGATCTTCAGCCCTAGCCTTGCTGATGATTCCCCTATTTTCTAAATCATCGATACACTTATCTGCATATTCGCACCATGAAAGACATGATTCTGAAGGCTCGCGATAAACCATCTTACCGCATTTCGGGCACTTAAGTTGCGTTTCATACTCAAAGAACTCTACTTCCTCGCCACAGAATGGGCACTCTCTAATCATTATTTGCGGCTCTATCAGGCTCCTCACTCCAGGACAACGCTTAAGCATGCTAGACACGCTCACTATAACCTTTTCTGACTTAACTTATTAAATCTTCCCGTAAATTTTCTGGTCTCTTGAAAAGAAAATGATTATCCATACTAAGCTTAGGATGCGTGAAAAATACATCGCAAAACTATCCTCCTCTTTATTTCCTCAGGATAAGTTTACTATTGGGTCACTTCCAACATAATTTCTCTAATCGCACCTATGGATTTCTCAGCCATAGTCTCACCAATGAGCCCCTTGAATTGCGCTCCCAAAACTTTTCGGATCTATCAAGAATTGTTTAAGGTTTTGTTATGCGCCTATTAAAGATTATGAGGATGGCAATATAGAATACTGTTAACATTGCGGCGATAACTAAGAGCAAAGTTAAGTTTTCTCCCACTCCAAATATTATTGGTATTGGCCCCAGAAGAAGGATTAGGCCAGAAGATTTTGTGAGGCCGGAAAATATGGCCACTAACATCAAGACGATTACCCCGAGGAAAATCAGCATAAAACCAATAAAGAATAGTTTTAGGGCAGATGGAAATTGGGGTACTGACTCCTCGAGCTCCACTTCTTGTGGAGCAATCTTCCCCGCCCTCCTATAACAGTCTAAGCACAGCCATGTATCCGGCTTTATACATGACTCACATATAGCTCGGCCACACTCTTGACAGATATACCTTGAAACTCTTCCGCCACATATCTCACATGGCTTCACCATAATTTCTACAGTCCTCCTAATCCAGCTCCCCGCAAGAGAACTATAACTATAAAGAACGTTAACATAATTACTATTAGCGCAATCGACAGAATTACGAGGACTTTTACGGTCTCTTTATCAGTCCCAAAAATTATTGGAATCGGCCCAAGCATAACTAGGCCTCCTCCCCTAAACCTTTTAGTTCTCCTCTTAATGGTCTCAAAAAACATAATTACTGCGGCTATGAAAAATATCAGTATACCGGCTATTATAAAGAGCCAGCCAATAGCGACGCCGATCATGGGCGTATCCATGTTTAACCCGGTACCCCCAAGCTATTTATTTTCCTGAAGACACAGTTATATTCTTATAGTCTCCCTAACTAATCCTAATCTTAGTTGGCTGGAGATGTTGACCCTCGAGCACATTATTGCTAAAATTCTTTCTGTAAGGCCAGACTTATCTAGAGATAAAGTTATGAGGATGATTGAGGAAAGGGAGAGATTAGCTGGAGGTTTTCTGACGCGAGAGAGCGCTGCCCTAGCGTTGGCCGCCGAGTTAGGTGTCATTATTGAGCCCAATTTAAGGTATGAGATGCGAATAAAAGATCTAGTTTCAGGCCTACGTGACGTCACTATTACTGGCAGAGTAATATATATTTCTCAGCTAAAAAGATTCAGCCGACCGAATGGAGGGGAGGGAATTAAAAGAAGTATACATGTAGCTGATAAAACTGGCATTGCTAAAGTCGTCCTCTGGGACGATAAAGCGACACTAATCAGCCCTGAAAGTCTAATAGATAGAATAGTGAGGTTATCGCATCTCTCTGTCAGACGCAGGGCCGGGGGCAGGCTGGAGCTAAATGCTGGTTTGAGAAGTATAATAGAGGTTAACCCGGATGGAATTAAAAGCGAAGATTATCCACCTTTAACTCTCTTCACAAGAAGTATTAGTGAGCTATCCCAGCACAAAGATAAGATCGTCAGCGTCCTCGGATTAATTGAACAGGTCTATCCAGTAACTACATTTAAGCGACAAAATGGAGTGGAGGGAAGAGTAAGACATGTAGAGATTGTGGATGGAGGCGGTAAAGTAACCCTTATACTTTGGGATAATCACGCAGATACCCTCTCAGAATTACAAGCTGGGAAATACATTATAGCCTTTCAAGTGAGGGTGAGAGAGCGTTGTGATGGGAGGATTGAATTGCATACAACAAATAGGACGCAAATTATAGTGATGGAGAGAAAGCCCTCGGGTTTTGGCTGAATAATCTCTTGAAAAATGATAAAAAATGAGTTAAAGGTTTTTGCGTTTACTCCTTCTTCGCCAGCGCTATCTCTATTGTTGAAACATTCACCTTCGGCCTGTCTGGGCTGCTCATTTCCTGTGTGCCTATTTCGATTTTCTCAATTGTGAGGTCTTTTATAAAGGCTCGGCGAAGCAGCTCGACAACGTCAACTGCTCTGCTTATTGCTCTTCCTCTGGCCTTCACAATAACCCTCTTCGCACCAGAGTTAAACGCTGTTAGGCATGCAACCACATAGTTCATTACTGGTTTCTTTCCAATCATCACCTGACTCTCTTCGACCATAGCGCATCTCTACTCCTTTAGCCGCATTTCTTTTTAAATCACCCTAATCTTTTGCATAACTTCAATATAATATTTTCCTTGAGAACTCCTTAACCCGCTTTTGTGTCTAATTAAATTTTTGTGAAGAATGTCGCGAGCAATGCTCCAAAAATGACAAATATTGCAGAGTTTTTCTTAGCTTTTCTGAAGACATTCTCGGTTAAAAGGCTCAGCTCACTTACTCTTCTTTCACCAATCACTTTAACTCCCGGGATATCTATTTTGCACCATGAAAACTCGACTACTTCCATGTTTTTTAGGGCTTCACAGACAGCCTTCTTCACTTCATCAATTATTATTTTGTGATCAATAGCTTCGCCTATGGGATGATATCCTCTCCTATTCAGCACAACCGCGCTAACGGCATGTGTATCAGTTGTAAAAACCTCGCCACAATCTATGCCAACATCTTTGAGACTTGATAAAATCTTTTCCCTAAGGCTGGACACCATGTTGTTCCCATCAATAGTGACATAAGCCGCTTTCACCCCATTGACTTCCACAACGATTGCAGTTATGCCCCCAGGGCCCATCCCATCCTTAAGCCCCAGACCTCTTGGGAGAACACACCCAGCGCCAACCTTTATTTCACTAAATGCCGTGTGTCTCAGGTAAGCCGCCTTCTCTAAGGCTAGATAGGCTACTTCCTTAAGAGACCCTACTGATCTCTTCATATCAAAAGACCCATTAATACTGTTATGAGCGTCAATGACTATAGCCCAAGAAAAACCGTTTTCCAAGGCTTTTTTGATGATTGCATCATTGAGATCTGACGGTAAATCTTCCATTGTCTCAGGCGAAGTTGTTAGGGTTACAAAGGCACAGTCGTCAAAAACTTGGCAGCCAACTTTGGCTCCATTCCCTTCTACCATGAAGAAATTGGTTGCCCTGCTTGAGAAATTTTGTAGCCCTTTTAGGGAGAAGATCAGACTTTTAATGATTTTTTCATTCTCTGCTTGCGAGGGCAGATCAAGCTCGTGCCCCGAAATTCCATGCGGAACAGAAACTATACATTGAAATTCTCTTTCTAAAGATTCCTTTATTATACTTGGGAGAAGACTGCTTCCGACGTTTTTGAACGGCCCAGGATGTATACTTGGAACTATGATCATTGCCTTCAACTTTCCAGTATTTTTCTCCCTGAAAGTTAGCGCTGATACGGATACGGTTCTCTCTTCACTCAACCGTTCCAGTATCTCTTCAAATGGTCCCTTAACATTCTCAGTCCAATTTGCCACAAAAGCTTTAGCTGTCTCAAGAGAAGGAATGCCAAGCAATTTCTCCCCCTCTACATCTAACGACTTTTTAAAAAGCCATACACTTAAAACAGAAAATATTAACGTAAAAGGAAGGGAATAGAGAAGGATGGAGAAGTGGAGTACTTCTTGTCTAAAGATTGTTACCAGCGCATTTGAAAGCAGTAGAAGAAGCATAGGTTGAAGTACACCGAATATGGTCTTAGAATACTTTCCAGCAAAGGAGGTAGCGTTTATGACAAGAAGACGAAAAGACAAGGTTACATAAAGTCCGAGGGAGAGAACCTTAGTATAAATGCCCGTTTGTAAATATTCGAATGATAGGCTAATTATTGTAAAAATAACGAAAAAAATGCCAGAGAAAAGTGAAAGAAAAAATACTCTCTTTAAATCGCTAAAAATTATGTCTCGTTTAAGCAATAACCTATTAGCTAGATAATCGGAGAAGAGTGCAGAAGCAAAAAATATAGACCCAAATAATATGCCCCTTACTAGAGCATTTTCTGCAACCAGCATTAACAAACTAAGGCGCGAACAAACAAGTAAACTGGTGAGAAAACCGAGAAGCAAATTTATCAAAAATAATATGAGAAGGAGTATTTTGATAGAAGGAAGATAGAAAAGGGAGGAATAATGCTTAACCGCTAAATTGATATTCTCTCTGTGGAGCAAGTCCTTCATATTTCTCCTCCACATTTATAAACCATAATACCCTGTGTAAGACAAAAGATATTTTAAGCTTTTAGGTAAAATCCAAGAGAACATTCAAGTATAAAATTGAATTAACACGCATATCACAATAAAAGCTATTGTTAATATTATTAGCATTTTTGGTTTTACCTTTATTCCAAAGCTTTCTTCCTCAAAAAATCTTAGTAGCCCAGCGCTCGTGGCTGGCGCTGGCCCACCTCTCCTTCTACGCATTTCTCTTCTTTTGCTCAAGCTCGGCCACCCAACTAACATTTAAAACAGAAGAAGGATAAAATTAAGTTTTTGCCTAAACACCCAGTTTAGGCTCACCAAGCCTTCTGTCGAGACAGGCCTTAACGAAACCATAGTATTCCGGGCTTGGCTTTCCTGGTCTGCTTTTAAATTCTCCGTGGAATTGTGAGGCAAAAAAGAAGAATTTGTCCGGCAACTCAAGGATTTCCATTCGCTTCCCATCAGGGCTCCTTCCGGAGAAAATCAGCCCATGTTTCTCCATCACCTCTATGTAATCCGGGTTTACCTCATATCTATGTCTGTGCCTCTCATATGCTTCCGTCGTACCATAAAGTTTGTGGGCTACCGTTCCCTCTTTAATGACTATCTTATGTGACCCTAAACGCATAGTAGCCCCCTTATAAGTTACCTGCTGCTGTTCTGGCATTAAGTCGACTACAGGATGAGGTGTTTTTTCATCAATCTCTGTGCTGTTTGCATCCTTTAATCCACATACATTTCTTGCGAATTCTACGACAGCTAATTGAAATCCAAAGCATATCCCCAGAAATGGTATGTCATTCTCTCTCGCAAATTGAATGGCCATTATTTTGCCAAGGGCGCCGCGAGAGCCAAAACCATATGGGACAAATATTCCGTCATAGTCTTTAAGCATGCTAATTTTCTTTGGGTTCTCCTCAAATGTTTCTGCCTCTATATAATCTATTATAACCCTCGTATTACAAAGAGCGCCAGCATGCTTAAATGCTTCGTTCATGCTAACATAACTGTCTATAAGGCCAGCGTATTTGCCGACGAGGGCCACCCTAATAGTATATTTATAATTTTTTAGGGCGTTAACGAAACCTTTCCATTTTTCTATCTCGCTTGTGCTGATCCTCTTTGGTAGGAGCCCAAGACGCTTACATACATACTCTCCCATTCCCTGCTCATCGAGAATTAAGGGAACTTCATATACTGTAGGGACGTTATATGAGCAGAAGACAGCCTCTTTCGGTATTGTTCCGAAGAGGGCTATTTTTTCAAGAGCCTCCTTTGTGATCATTTTTGAGCACCTGGATACTATCATGTCCGGCTGTATGCCTATTCTGCGAAGCTCATTAACGCTATGCTGGAGTGGCTTAGTTTTCATCTCTGCGGTCACATCCAGTATTGGCACTAGGGCCACGTGAATATAAAGAGTATTTTCGTAACCCTCTTCGAGGCGCATCTGTCTTATGGCCTCGAGGAATGGTAGCCCCTCTATGTCTCCTACGGTCCCACCACATTCTGCAAGGACTACATCTGCTCTAGATTTCTCGGCAACCATACGTATCCTACGCTTAATTTCATCGGTTATGTGGGGTATTATTTGGACACATTTCCCAAGGTAATCTCCCCTTCTCTCCCTTTCTATGACAGCCTGATATATTTGCCCAGTCGTAATATTATTCTCCTTAGAAAGGTTTATGTCTAGAAACCTTTCATACCATCCCAAGTCAAGATCCGTTTCACCACCATCCTCTGTAACAAAGACCTCGCCATGAACATATGGGTTCATGGTCCCAGCGTCAACATTTACGTACGGATCTATTTTTATCGCAGTGACAGTAAAACCTCTAAATTGAAGCATCTTACCCACAGAGGCCGTGACAACTCCCTTACCTACGGAGCTTAACACCCCACCAGTAACAAAAATGTACTTAGCCGTATCTGATCTACCTCCAGCACAATAAAACATAACTAAGTATCAGTCTCCAATAATTTAAACATAATTTAAATGAAAAAGTGTTAAGGTATACCATTATTTTGCCAGGTTCCCCCTAAAATAAGCTTTTTCAGGGGCTACTTTTTGGAGACAACTTTTTTATCCCATCCATGTAGGGCCTCAAAACCCTCGGTATTATAACTGATCCATCTTTTTGCTGATAGTGTTCTAGAACAGCCATCATTGTTCTACTTGTCGCTAGAGCTGTACTATTAAGCGTGTGCACGTAGCCCCTTGGAGGTCTGCCTGGCCCCTCTCGATATTTTATGTTCAGTCTTCTAGCTTGGTAATCGGTACAGTTTGAATTTGAGCCTATTTCCCTAAACTTTCCATCAGCCATCCAGACCTCAGTATCATATTTCTTAGCCGCGACCGTTCCGATATCTCCTGTGCAGACGTTCACCACGCGGTAATGTAGCCCGAGCATCTGGTACATCTCCTCGCAGTTTCGCTGTAATTCCTCATGGATATCCCATGATTGCTCGGGAAGGCAAAAAACGAACTGCTCAATCTTGTTGAATTGGTGCATCCTAAAGAAGCCCTTGGTATACTTCCCATGGGCTCCAACCTCCCTTCTAAAGTTAGTGCTTACCCCAACGAACTTAAGGGGGAGTTGATCCTTATCTAAAACTTCGTCCATGAACATTGCTGCTATCGGGTGCTCGCTTGTGGCAATTAGATATAAATCTTCACCCTCAATTTTATACATCACCTTCTCGAAATCTTCGAGATCGACGCATCCCTCGTAGGGCTTTCTACGCATCATATAGGGGGGCATGACAAGTATGAACCCCTTCTTTCTGAGAAAATCTATCGCGAATCTTTGTATTGCGAGGTCGAGTAGAACAAGCTCTTCTTTGAAGTAGAAGAAGCCTGCTCCCGCAATTTTATTGGCCCTTTCCTCATCAACTAAACCTAAGCCCTTTGCTATCTCGATATGGCTTTTCGGCGGAAAATCGAAGTTCGGTGGGGTTCCCCACCGCCTTATCTCAACATTATCATTCTCGTCCCTTCCATAAGGAACACTTTCATGAAGTAGGTTAGGTATCCGCATAAGAAGATATCTTGCCTTCTGCTGGTACTCATCTACCTGACTCTCCAGCAGCTTAATCTCATTCTGCACTCTTTCAGCTTTAAAAAGTAGCTCCCCAGGATCCATGCCAATTTTCTTCTTTTGCGCCACCTCAATGCTAAGCTCATTTCTAATTCTCCGAAGATTATTTAGCTTTGTCTGAAGATCCCGCCACTTTTTATCGGCTTCAATGAACTCCTCAAACACTTTAAGTTTTTCTGGGTCATTTCTGCGTCTAATGTTTTCTCTAACAAGATCCGGTTTTTCTCTTATCAGCTTGACGTCAATCATTTTCCTCCGACCTTCCCAAGAAAATAGAGAGAGAAGAGGGAAAAAATATAAATGTTCCCAGCATTCCCCAGCAAACTTTAATATAACTTCGTCTCAATTATTTGGGTGCGGTGATGAATGTTTGTCAAAGAGCACACGCGTTAAGGATAAGTGGCGCAGTAAAAGGTGGTATACTGTAGTTGCTCCACATTATTTCGGAAGCATTGAGATAGGCGCTATACCAGCCGATGAGCCGGGGAAGCTGCTGGGAAGAGTTGTTGAAGCAACACTCTATGACATAACACAAGACTTTTCTCACCAATACTTAAAGCTATACTTCCAAGTAGTCAGCGTTGATGGCAAGAGAGTCATGACAATATTTAAGGGGCATGAGTACTCCAGAGATTACCTCAGAAGTCTCATTAGGCGAAAGACAACTAAGGTTGATGGCATTTTCAATATTACGACAAAAGATGGCTATAAGTTAAGGGTTGCCGCGGTTGCTTTCACAACAACTAGAATAAAAACGTCACAGGAAAAGGCGATCCGCACAATAATGAGGAAGATTATTGAGGAAAAAGCTAGCACATTAACATTTGAACAATTTGTTCAAGAAGCAGTTCTTGGGAAAATTGCTTCAGACATATATAATGAGACTAAGAAAATAACGCCGTTACGCCATGTAGGAATAAGGAAATCTAAGTTACTCTCCAAACCAAAGATTGAAGCGACTTTAACCGCGGAGGCTCCGGGATCCGAGATAACCGTTAAAAAAGGTATTTCAGGAGAACTCTCAGGTGAAGCAGTGATATCTGAGGGGAACGAAGAATAAAATATCATTATTAAATTAGTCCACCATGACAAGAAAAGGAAATTCTCACCTTAGAAGAAGGGTTGCCCGCGAAGCTGCTCTTTTACTTTACACATTACAGGAAAAGGAGTTTAAGCAGGCAAAGGAAAAGGCTGCGAGAACGCTTGGCTTAAAAATTCTTCCATCAAACTTTGAGGTTGCTGAGGAGCTGGATCGAATCGCAGATGAGTGTGAAGGTGAGGAAAGGTGGTCCCGCCTAATACGCATGCGCAGAGAAGCGCTTAAAATAATGGAACTACTCTCCGCTTTCCATCCAAAGCTTATAGGAAGCGTCTGGAGGGGAACAGTAAATAGAAATAGTGATATAGACATAGATGTTTTTTCGCAAGATTGGAGACTAGTTGTTGAAGTTATTAACAAAAGCGGCTTGAAAATATTAAGTATAGAGACAGCCCCCTTGGAGAAGGATGGAAGCGGCAGGACTATCCATATTTTTGTTGATCTTCCCTCTGGGGACAAAGCCGAAATAATTGTTAGGAAGATAGAAGACCTAAATAAAGTCGAATTATGTGACATATACGGCGATGTTAAGAAGGGATTAACGACTAATCAGTTAAAGGCAGTCCTTGAAAAGGATCCGCTGCAAAGGTTTGTGCCTAAACGGAGAATGCGATAAATGCCGGAGAACCGGTTACTTTTAAATCCCCCTCTAATTAAATAATATTGTTGAGGAAAGCCTAATGGATATCGATAAAGAAATATTCAGAAAAATGTTCCCCAATCTTGCCAGAGAAATGGAGACGGGTATATGCAAGATATCTGTAACTTCTGTTAGACTTGATCCGGAAGAGGGAGAGAAAGCAGTGTCGAAAAAGTTTGATGGATATAACCCAGACGTGATTGATTTTATAAGAAGATGTGACACCGAAGGGCAGGCCGAGGAGATAATAGCGTATTTAGAAAAACGAGGTGAGATTAGCGGGAGCTACGCATCAAGCCTTCGGAGACAGCTTAAAGAGAAGGGTGTAAGAAGTTTTGGTCCCAAAAAGGAGGATGCATATTATCTTAGGCAGGCTGGATACAAATAAAAAATTCAATAAGACATAATTGCTTTATTACTATCAATGTAGTGCTGTGCCGGGGACTATTCAATGAATCGACTAAAAATATTATTAATAGGGTTTCTGTTTCTGGCCACCATCGTTAGTGGTTTTCCAGTAGAAAGAACTTTTGGCAACGTGAATGATACTCTTAACTTCTCTGCGAGCATTAAGAGAGAAATTACAATTTTGGATGGGGGATACATCATGATCAACGATACCTTTCTTCTTATGCCCTATAATGAGCATGCTCAATTACCATCATTCTATCTAATTGGCATACCAAAGAACTATCACAGAAACCTAGTTTACTCATCGGCCCATGATCCCCACGGTTTCCTCAATACAGAGTTATTTGAAGAAGATGAGACCTTTAAGTGGTTCAGAATCTCCCTTATGACTGATAGTATAGATAAAAATCAGCCATATAATTTTACTTTAACAACGGTTTTTTTGGATCTGATTAAAAGAAAAGCTGAAAACGTATTTCGTGTAGAATTTCCATTGTATCCAGTGCTCAGATATAAGTCTGATCTTTGTAATGTAACGCTAGTGCTTCCATCCAACGCTGAAGTTTTACCAGGGGGCTTTCCGCAGGAAATCTTCTTAAACATGACCAGCGACTTTAGGCTGCTCAATAATATGACGAGACCACTTCCAGCTTACATAAACATCTCATCTTGGATAGAGTTTTCGGATGCGACCTTCAGTATTCTTAAGATTTTAGAGGTGAGGAGGGAGATTTCAGTAAATGAGTGGGGAAGGATGTACGTAACTGACCTCTATAGCGTGGAGATGGTTAATGCACATAATCTTAGTGTGGTTTTACCGCCTGGCTCAACGGACATAACTATTTATGACGCGTATGGCAGGTATCCAGAGAATTATATATTAATCGAGAGAAGAGAGCGTGAAGTGATTGCGAAAATATTTTTAGCCGATAGGATAAAGGATGAAGCGAAAGCGAAGATAGCTGTACTCTACTCGTTGCCTATAAGGGGATACACTGAGAAAAAAAGCTGGCAGATATATTCGCTAAGCATTAACATTACGAGGCCTAACGGGTGGTTTATCCCTAGAATTGCCATATCCATCTTATTACCCGAGGGGGCTAGCATTATAAACGGGGAGCGACATCCCTCTGCTAAGTACGAGAAAATAGGCTTTTTCCAAGAGAAAATTACCTTTGAGTACTATAACATCACAAGATATGAGGTTTTAGACCTAATAAATGTCGAATACCAATACATAGTTCTTTGGGCAGCTTTCAGGCCAACAATATTGGCTATAGCTCTAGTTGGCTTAGCTGGCATAGCCGTCATATTTGCTAAGCCAGCTGGTAAAGTTACAGCCGCTACAGTATTTTCTCCAGAGGCCCTAAAGGCTTTTATTCAAAAGTATGAGGAGATGGAGGATATCTTCCTAAAGCTAGACTCTCTGAGGGAAGAATATATGAGGGGGAGAATTCCTAAACGGCGCTATCAATTAATGAGAAAAATGTTTGAAAAGCAACTTAATGCCATAAGGGAAAAGTTTATGGAGCTTAGAAAGGAGATAGAATCCGCTGGAGGACGCTATGCCGAGATGATGAAGCAACTGGAGAAGGCAAGTAGTGATATAGAGGATGCAAAAAGAAAACTTGATGAGACTGATCTAAGGCTACGTCGGAGAGAAATTTCTGTTGAGGAGTATAATAGGCTCATTAATGAATACACTCGTAAAATTGAGAGGGCAAAATCCCTCATAAATGAGATCATTTTAAGACTTAAACTGGAAATTTAAATCATTATTAATTAATTTGTTCATCTTCTAAATCAGACCCAATAATTAATTAAATTTATCTCTTTAAGTGCTAGATTTAAGCAATGAAGATATCCATTCAAGGGGCTGCTCTAATACCTTACCAACCGGAGTGGGAGTTTCTAAAAGCATACTTAGGATTCTCTGAATACAAGGCAAGAGTTTATGGATTTTTGGTGAGGGAGGGCCCCCCTCAACCGCAATAAAAATAAGCATTCAATGCAGAGTTCCTAGAACAAAAGGTTTACTGTGTTCTTAGAAGGCTTATAGAGCAGAATATGGTCGTTGAGGTGCCCTTAAAACCCAAAACTATTTGCCGCCCTCCCACCAAGTGAAACACTAAACCCCTCATAGATCTTCAAGAAAAACCATAAAGCTACTTAACGAAGTTTTTCTCGATCTTCAAAGGAAATATGAAGAATCTACAGGCTCTAGGATGCTCCGCGAAGAGGCCTGGATATTAAGTGGGGAGGAAGCGTTAAGGGAATTGCTAAACCTTCTTTCAAGCGCTAAAGAACGCATCGAATTTTTTCCTCTTGGAAGCTTTTTCTTTTTGTTTACAGGTTTCTGAGAGATGTTTTAGATGATCTGCTTGAGAAAGGTGTAGGTGTTTGTTTATATTTTCCCCTTAACTCAAAGGTTGATAAGAGAATTTGCTATAACAGTATGGGTTTACATTATAGAATCGTGCGTAGTTTACCCATAGCCCTTACTATATTAATCGATAACGATTACATCATACTCTATACCGCGAAGAGCGAGGAAGATCTCTCCTTAGGAGGTGAGTGGATCATAGTTCATGGCAAGAAGCTTTTTAATGTCTTCACCCAGGATCCTACTTTATATAAAGCAGGAAAAATGCTCATTGATCTAATAGATCGCCCCAAGATCCCAAAAATTTTTATTTTAGTAAGACCTTTTCTGAAAAATCGAGCTGAGGTGTTCGTGTATGGTGAAGATAAATGTTGACTTAGAGAAGTGTACTGGCTGTGGATCATGTGTCGATGTTTGTCCCGTGGGCGTATATGAGCTCAAGGAGGGAAAATCAGTACCTGTCAAGGTCGATGAATGCCTTATCTGTAGGGCATGCGAAACGCAATGCCCAAGCGGCGCCATAACTATTACTGAGTAAGGGTAAAAAGAGCTACGGCTTTCTGCAAAGACAGCGTTTCAGAAAACTTACAGGTTTCTCAATTTTTCTACGATCTCTCTAACCGAGACTTTATTAGAGCTTATCCTCGGCTATTATCGGCTTCTCATAATTCTTATATCATGCGCGCTTATGAAAGCAAATTAATATCCGATGCACCCGAAACTTGGATTTCCTTAAAGACCTTATTAATAAAAGCTTGTATACTCAATCCACTCCTTTTTGCTATTTTCTTGAGCGCCTTACTCACTCCAGTTCCATATTGAATGGCTCTTTTGGGTCTAAGGTGGACTTCGGCTGGTAAACCAGTATACTCGGCGTATCTTCTTAAGATCCTCTTTCGGAGCGGGTCGTCTGCAGATGAGATTTTCATTGGGATGGGGATTTTGAGAGCAAATGTGATTAATTCATAGTCCGCGTAAGGAAACATGGCCTCTATACCATGAAAAGCGCATATTTTCTCGCTAATCTCTAAAGACCTATAAAGGTTAATTATATCAAGAAATAGCGCCATCTCGGCGTCCTCCGGTGATCTCTTATATTCCTTAAGGTATTTATGATAGCCTCCAAATAACTCATCCCCTCCCTCCCCGAAAAATATTGCCCTACAACCCATCTTCAGAGAGACTTCAGTAGCCCAATACTCTGGGATCTTAATTGAAACCTTTAGGCTGTTTGCCTCCTCAACCAGCCACAAGACCCTAGGCAGAACCCCCTCAACATCTCTTAAAGTGTAAGTTTCAGTCCTAACTCTCAAGCCAATTTCTCTGGCAACTTTTTCAGCATGCTCCAGATCCCTTGATCCTTCTAATCCAACTGTTACCAAGAGGGTATCAACATGAGCCCTTTTCAATAGGGCCGCGATGACGCTGCTGTCTAGACCTCCGGAGAATGCTACGGAGATTCTCCCTTCTAGACCGTAAAGTCTCCTTTTGACTGCCTCCAATAACAGTGTATGAAGCGCCTCTAATATGCTCTCTTCGTCCCTGACTGGTTTAACTCTTGGCGCTTCTATGGCTTTAATCTGTCTAAAAGTGATTCCCTTGCCCGTTATATTTGCCATGCTTCCTGGGGGGAAAGACTTTATATCCTCGTCTCTTGCGCCGATGGACCACAGGGCTTTTCGTTCGGATGCCAATGCTATAAACTGCTCGTTCTCCGAGAAGTATAATGGGGCCGCGCCAACGGCGTCTCTCCCGATAACTATTCGTTTTCCAGATAGGAGGGCGATAACGAAACTCCCCTCTGTCTCGGCGACGACTCTTCTTACGCCGTCTTCCCCGTAATGCTCACTAATCCTGTAGACTTCGCTTTTACCAAGGGGTGGCGAATATACCCTGCCCTCTAAAATCGCCTTCATATTGCCTATTTCAACCGGCTGTGGATTATCTTCTGGGAGGAGCCTTCTAAAGTTATGGCCTATTGCTATATCCGAGACAACATCCCTCGAAAGACCACTTAGTTCGAGAAGATCCCTTGCGATGATTGTCGTTTTATCCGTTGCTATACCATGAAGATGACTCCCTCTGTGCCTAAGCGCGCTGAGCATTTTTATGATCTCGGGCACGACGTTCCTACCATTCTTTGAAACTATTGCCGCCAGCGCCCCCATCGCCGAGGCCTTCCCATAGGTTTATCTCTGAAGAGACAATGAAATTTAATTTGAGCCTTATCATTATTTATTTGCGGTGGGCTGTGCGATGCCTATCTTACCAATAGACGGGGGGCGTTATGGGACGCCTGAAATGCTTAAAGTCTTTGAAGAGGAGAACTATATTCAGAAGATGCTGGATGTCGAGGCCGCGCTGGCATGGGCTCAGAGCGAAGTCGGCGAGATCCCGAAGAAGGCTGCCGAAAAGATAGCTGAAATGGCATCAACAAAGTATGTTAAGGTCAGCCGCGTTAAGGAGATCGAGAAGGAGATTAAGCATGACGTCATGGCCCTCGTTAAGGCTCTGGCAGAAGTCTGTGGCCCAAGCGGGGCATACGTACACTTGGGAATAACAAGCTATGATGTTGTTGATACTGCTAGGGCATTACAGCTCAGGGACGCCTTAAAAATAATCGAGCAGCGCCTAAACGATTTGGAGCTAATCCTACTTAAACTGGCCGATCGATATAAGAATACCATGATGATGGGGCGCACACACGGCCAACATGCGCTGCCAATAACGTTTGGATTTAAGATGGCCGGGTGGATGCGCGAGATGGCAAGGCACATCCAGAGACTTGTGGAATGCAAAAAGCGTGTTTTAGTTGGCAAGATAACTGGTGCTGTAGGTACACAGGCCGGTTTGGGACCTAACGCCATGAAGGTGCAGGAGCTTGTTATGCGGAAGCTTGGTCTCAGACCAGCTGGTATCACGACGCAGATAATATCCCGGGATGTACATGCGGAGCTAATATGTTTATTAGCCATGATAGCCTCAACGCTAGATAAATTCGCCACGGAGATAAGGGAGCTCCAGAGGACGGAGATAGCGGAGGTCTTCGAGCCCTTCGAGGTGGAGAGGCAAGTTGGCAGCTCAACGATGCCCCATAAACGTAACCCAGAAATATGCGAGAGGATATGCGGTCTAGCGAAGGTTGTCCGGGGGCTCGTCATACCAGCCCTAGAGAATATCCCAACATGGCATGAAAGGGATCTAACCCAATCATCGGCTGAGAGGTTCATTATACCGGAAGCTTGCATTCTAGTAGATTACATGCTTTATCTGATAATAAATGTTCTCTCAAACCTTGAGGTTAATGAGGAAAAGATGATGGAAAATGTAGGCTTAACGCAGGGTAGGGTTCTCTCAGAGGCGGTTATGATAGCTCTCACGAAAAAGGGCATGAGTAGACAGGAAGCCCATGAGATCTTAAGGAAACTGGCTATTGTAAGTGCCAGAGAAAAGAAACCATTTAGAGAAGCCCTAATGAACAACGAGGCTATCAGGAGGCTCTTAACTTCCGAGGAGATAAATGAGATTCTGGACCCAAGAAATTATCTTGGAACAGCAGTTGAGCAGGTTGAGCAGGCTATAAGGGAAACCCTTCATGAAAGAAAAGAAAGGGGACTAAATGACCATCTAATAAGCGGTTTTCAGCGGCAACTCTAATCACTCTCTTAAGGGGCGCGGAATAACCACTAGAGTCTGGGTTCTCATGACGCCCTTTATACTTTGAATCTTCTCAATTATTCTTCCAAGGTCCTCCATCCTTTTAAACTCAACCTGGATTATATCATCAAATTGCCCGGTTACAGCGTAAGCCTCTTTCACACCCTCAATATTGAGGGCAGTCTCGGCCACATCCCATATCATACGCGGCTCAGAATTCACAAGAATGTACGCTTTCACAGGATCACCCAGTAATAAATTATAGATACGAAAGCATAAAATATTAACCCTAGAAGCTCTTTTCTTCTTGTAGGGAGATAATTTTAGGGAGAAGCATTCATAAGTATTATTTTGTGGTGATATTAGTGAAGAGGGCGTTGAGGTCTCTTTTAGTAGCGTTAATCGCAATAGTGAGTTTAGCGGCTCTCTGGGCTCCAGCTTTACCGGGAATTTTACCAGAAGAGATGCGTCAGACCTATCTATTCTACTTTGCCATCATCAGGGCAATAACAGTTGCCATAGTCGGCTTCCTCATAATTCAGCTACTGACATCAGCATTAACCGTGAAACTTAAGTACCTAGGTAGGGAAGTTTACCTTCTAAGGAACGTTATAGCCATAATAGGTTACATTATAGTTAGCTTCATTATTCTAGCATTATTTGAGGTTACAGGCGTAAGTGTTGTTGCGGGTGCAACTGTTTCGGGGCTTGTGATCGGCTTAGCCCTACAGCCAGTATTATCAAACCTCTTCGCCAGCCTATTTATTCTTGGAACCGGCTTCCTAAAGCCCGGATCCACCATCAAGATATCGGGAGGCTTACCAATATCGCCAGTAGTACTTCCAGCCTACAAGATGTTCAGCAGGGATGAGTTTATACCAGTTTTAAGGGGAACGATTGTTGAGGTGGGTTTGATGCATACAAGAATTTTATCGGAGGGTGGAGAGCTCGTGAAGGTACCAAATAACATAATTTTCTCTAGCAGTATTGTTATGGAGGAGAAAGAGGAGCCGAAAATCGTGAGGGTCAGATACGAGTTTCCAATACAATATGACCCGGAGATTGTTCTTAAAAAGATCCAAGTTGAGTTATCCAAGAACAATTTTAGAGATTATAAGGTGTACCTGGAGGAACAAAGTGACAAAAACAATTATATTGTTCTTATAGTGGCCGAAACCCCACCCAATATAAAGATTAGGGAGTATAGGTCAGATCTACTGAAGCATATAATAAAAGTCCACAGGGAACTTATACTCTCATCTCAAAGGAGCGATCTCACGTAGACTTTTAGAAATAAATATGAATTTGGAGTATAGGAGGATGGGAGGGAAGGGAAAGAAGATTATTGGAATAAAGGTTATTATTCAGGTCATTAGCATATAGATATTTTTCCATACATTAGATTCGTTATGAATTCTTCTATGTTGTCCAGCTCATGTCGAACTATGTCTTTAACCTTCATTTCTATACCATTGAATTTTCCGTCCGATACTAGTTGAACTGCCGTTACAACTGGCTGATTTATAGGCTGCCCTATTTTGCTCAACATCCATACATAGACTTCCTTCACAGAGCCTATCTCTTCATAAATTCTATTGGCGATTTTATGCGTCAGTAGATTATATATTTTGCCGACGTGACTAACAGGGTTCTTGCCAGCAGCAGCCTCAGAACACTGCGGCCTATTAAGCGATATGAGCCCATTAACCCTATTTCCCCTACCAACTTGACCGGAATCGGCCCCATCAGCACTAGTGCCGAGCACAGTTAAGTAGATTCCATCTACACCCCTGCCAGGAGCGTCTAGAGCATTAAGCTCAACGGAAATCTTACCAAAACCCCCGCCATTCTTCTCAATAAACCTCCCTATATCCCCTAGAACCTCTTCTTTCCTTTCAAAATAGTATTCTTCATCCGTTACGAAGCGATCTATAAAAGCCATTGATACCGTTAGGTTTAGGGTTCTATTTTTTCTGAAGCCCATGACCTTAATATCTTCGCCAGTCTCCGGAAACCTCCTCTTAAAGCCCTCAGAGTTAAGGTACTTCTCTAATTCTAGAACAATTTTCTCCGTTCTAGTTGGCGGGGCCCATCCCACCGCAGCCGAAGTATCATTCGCTCCAAGTATTCCTTTACCACGTCTGAAGATATCTGTAAGTGCCTGCGACCCAGGCTGTATTTCAACCTGGTATATAACATGCTCCTCTGGATTGACGAACCTGAGATTCCTCTTAAACCAATTTTTCGCTGTCTGAACAGCTATCTCCGCAACAGGAATCTTAACTTTATCAACTACAAAAGTTGCTCTATCACCGAAAATCAACTTCATTGGCTTCTTAACGATTCCCCCACCGAATCTCACCTCAACTTCTCCAGCAACCAAAAGAGATTTGTCAATATTATGGTGCAGTACCGTACCAGCCTTCTCAAGATACTCCCTGCATAAATTTACTGAAACCTCGTCCATTATTGAATCGCATATAGTGTCCGGATGACCCAGCCCCTTCCTCTCAACTATTTCAATCTCCTGCTCTTCAAGTGGAACGCTTTTTAGGGGTGTGACAATAATATTCTCCATGTTGATTCCTTCCCCGTACCTTTCAGAAGATACCTTCACCGCAAATATATAATTTTCGGTATAAAGAATTACAAAAATATGCATTATAATATATAACTTTAAAGAAAACTGACGGTAGATATGCTAAAAGAAGATGAAAATAAATATTAACCGCGATCAAGATATTAATTTATTGATTATAACTGGAGGTTATTTTTCATTGATAATAACCGGGTCATTGCTTAAGAAAATGAGACTTGAAGCTGGATTAACTCAAAGTGAACTCGCGAGGCTAGTTAGTGTATCTCAAGCGCATATAGCTAAAATAGAAGGTGGGAGGGTTGATCCAAGACTCTCCACGGTGAATAAGATTCTCCAAATATTGACCAGTAAGCAGCGTGGGAAAAAATGTGGGGACATAATGACTAGAGAAGTTATAACGGTAACTCCCAAAGAAAAGATAAGAAAAGTTAGCGAAATAATGGTTAAGCATGGTATTTCGCAAATACCAGTTGTCGATGATGGTAAGGTTATTGGTATGATTACTGAAGAGGGGATTGTACGCAACCTAAGCTCAAACATAGCTGAGGAGCCAGTCGAGAAGATTATGGAGCCTCCGCTCCCCACGGTCTCGGAAGACACTGATGTAAGTGTAATAAAGCCTTTACTGGGGGTTCATCCAGGGGTCTTGGTTGTGAAAAGGGGAGAGCTTGTTGGTATAATAACCCGTTCAGACCTGCTGAAGGTTATCTGAGATCTTTACCCTAAAGTCCTCTTTTACGACATTTAGAACAACATTTGTGACAGTACGCTTTACATAAGGCATTGATAAAAGCTTCTTAACAAAAGAATTCAGGTCGGATCTGTCTTTAAACCTAGCTATTACAGCGATATCGAAATCTCCAGTTATGTCATAAACAGCGACAACATTATTGATTTTCGCTATCTCGTTTTCCACCTCAACCAGGTGCGCACCTTCCGCTTGAACGAGCACTATAGCAATTGTTCCATATCCCACCTTCACCGGATCGACCATGACGGTGTAGCCCCTCAGGACACCCTTATCTTCAAGGTCTTTTATGCGATTATATACAGTTCCAACAGATACCCCAAGTTTACTGGCTATCTTACCATAACTGACCCGCGAATCTTCTTGTAATAACTTAATTATCTGAAGATCCAATTCATCCATCTCGTAATGCGGCGATGCGCGCACCCCCTACTGAACATTTATTCATAAAACATAGCATTTATTTAAAAGTTTTTCAAATAATAGTAAAAATTATATAACGCTTGATGAAAAATATTCTTGTTAAGTAAGCGGTGAGAAAGTGTTTGAGCTGTGATGACCCTAAGGAGATTGTTAGAAAGGCGATTGAAAAGATTAAAGTAAATGGGGTTCGATGGGTACATTCGACATTCGTTGACATAAGAGGATTAATGCAAGACATGGTTGTGCCAGCCAGGGAGTTCATTGAGGGAGACGCTTTCCTTAATGGCTTAGGTTTTGATGGATCGTCTGTTAGGGGCTTTAAGTCGATTGAGGAATCGGATATGGTTCTTATGCCCGACCCAAGAACACTAGCAATAATCCCCTGGACCACGGAGGAGAACCAGAAGAGTGCCATAGTTATAGGCGATGTTTGTGAAGCGTTTGAAGGGAGAGAGCCCTCAGAAGTTGATCCGAGGGGGTACGTTGCTAAAAGAGCGGTTAAGGATGCTGCTGAAATTGGCTATACCTGCCTTCTTGCTCCAGAAGTAGAACACTTCATTTTCTCATCCATAAATCCAACAAAACTCATATGGGATCTATGGGTCAGTCCAGATGGCGGTAAAAGCGATTCCTGGGGAGCACCTAGAATTATTCCCGAATCCCCGGAGATCTCTGGTAACGGGTATATTCTAAGACCAGGAGAAGCCTATTTTAGGCCACCTCCCGAGGATACAACTATAGAATATAGGAATGAGATCTCAGCGATACTCGAAGATCATTTCAACTTTAAGATTGAAAAGCATCACCACGAGAGAGCGACGGCTGGTCAGGTCGAAGTTAACTTCCAATATGGGCCGGTTGTTGAGACGGCTGACAGAGTAATGTATTATAAGTTTGTGGCAAAGAACATCGCCAAAAAGCGGGGTTTAATAGCAACCTTTATGCCAAAGCCTATTTTCATGGACAATGCCAGTGGAATGCACGTCCACATGTCGCTTTGGAAGGATGGCTTAAATGTTATGTATGATGAGAATGACAGATACGCCGAGCTAAGCCAAACTGCAAGATACTTTATTGGCGGATTACTTGAGCATGCGAGAGCTCTTACAGCAATCTGCTGCCCAACCGTAAATTCGTACAAGAGGTTAGTCCCAGGGTTTGAGGCGCCGATTTACGTGGTTTGGTCACGCAGGAATAGATCTGCATTAATTAGGATTCCAGTTTATCATAGGGGGGCGCAGTATGCTGCCTATAAGCGCATCGAGTACCGTGGTGCAGACCCCTCCTGCAATCCATATTTAGCCTTTTCGTGCCTATTAATGGCTGGGCTGGATGGAATAAAAAAGAAGATTGATCCAGGAGACCCCGTGGATGAGGATGTCTATAAGTTGACTCCTGAGAGGAGAAGAGCACTCGGAATAGCACAGCTTCCCTCAACTCTTAAGGAGGCTCTTGAAGAGATGGAGAGCGACGAGCTCATACGTAAGACATTAGGAAGCCACATTCTTGACGCTTTTATTGAATATAAAATGAATGACTGGCTGCAATATTGCCTCTATATAACACCATGGGAAATCATGAAATACCTCGATTACTAATATACAGAGAATGGGTGAGAGGATGGTAAGAGCATACGTGTTTATTGAGACAAAGCCTGGAACATCTTTGGAAGTTGTTAAGAGAATAAAGAATAAAGTCAGGGAAGTTATTCAGGCGGATGCAATATACGGCAGGTTTGATGCAATTATAATAATTGAGACTTCAGACTTCGAGACCTTGCATGACCTGCTATATAATGTCATTGAGAGGGATCCGGATATCATTCACACCGAGACTTCGTTGGCGTTGGTTGAGACGAGGGACTCTTAAGGAGGCTATAGATTGAGGAAGATTTTGAGGGCGTTTGTTCTTGTAAAGATGAAGCCCGGGACCTCTGAGGAGATTGTTAGATCTAGACGTATAAGGGGGGTTAAAATGGCTAACTCTGTCATTGGAAGATATGATGCCGTTGTGGTAGTGGAAGCGAATAGTCTTGAAGAGCTACAGAAAATAATTTACGAGATGATTGAACAGCACCCAAATGTCACGCGGACGGAAACTCTAATATCGATATTCCACCCGCCTAAACCAGCTCCTTAAACAGAGCTAAAAAGGGTTCTCTTCCCTAAGCCTAGCCACCGCAAAAACCATATTCCTAAGCTTTTCTATGGCTAAGCCGTATCCCCTCTCTCTAGAACCATTGACAATAAGGTTTCTGAAGCCGCAGTCCGGAGTAAATATTAGGCAATTGCCAAACTCTTTAAATCTTCTAATTACCCCGAGAATTTCATTGATACTCTCTATAACTGGCTTCCTGCTCGAAAGACATCCAACAGATAATATTTTTCCACTTTTTCTGAGGCTTTCCGGATTATAGACTTTTATGTTGGCGGGTGTATCGTAGAACTCGTGGCTCAGGAAATCTAGGTCTGTTTCTAGCAGAATATTCGCCAGCTTAGGCGATATTCTACCGCATATATGTACCCCGGTTAAGGCGCTTCCACAACTTTCTTTGAGGGCATTAAGAATCTCCTTGATCTTCTCCTCCCCATACTCAAATAGTACTTTCAAGCCTACTATGACGCTTAAAATAGGCTCATCTATGGAGATCATCTCAACCTTCTTTGAGATAACTTTGCATGACTTTGAAAGTATCTCTGAGAGCTGCTCGACAAAAGTTATATCCGCTATAGCCCTACCGAGTAAGCCTCTTCCCTCATTGAGAATTATGTGGGATGCTAATGTGAATGGCCCGGTCACCGGAGCTTTAATCTTGATTCTTAAACCTTTTCTTTCGATGTAGTTAGCGGCCCAAAGGAATGGTTCAAGGCCGGGTGGTTCAACCTCAACTTTTATCTCCTTTTTAGTGATCCTGTATTCGCCTGAAGATAACGTTATTCCGCTATCCTGCTTAATCAAGTCATCGAGGAACTGTTTACCCATATCCATTAGCTGCGGGTATGCTGGATAATCTATTCCAAGCGCGATAAGATCCTCTAGGCATCTCCTTCTATTCTCATCAGTGTCCGTCAGAGGGAAGCTGCCAATGGTAGATGTATAGTACCCCTCCAGCATTAAGTCTCCCACAACTAAATTATTCTCAAATGAAGAAGATATCTAGAACCTCCGAATATAATCTTTAAGTTCCTCGGCGGATTCTGGTTGAAGCGAGAGATCCAGCATCAAATACGCCGCATTGGCGTTATAATATGGCGGCCCCTTCCTACTGAATAGAGTTAAAACCCTCCCGCCATGATTAAATTTATATCCCTCATCAGCCGGCTCATGCCCCCTAATTAAAAACCTAACTCCCAAGAGGTTAAGAAATCTGTTCGTTATATCTTCGCCGAATAGGTAACCTGCTCCACGGGGCGATGGATATACTCCGCTTATCCAGTCGTTTGGGTCGCTCCATAAAATCTCCTCAAGGTTGCTTTCCGCCGGGTGCTTAGCATACGCAAAAGCTATATCCTCAAGGCTTTTTGCCCTGCTTGGCACACCCCCATGTAGCATCACGTACCTGCCCTCCACCAGAACCGCCGTATAAAAGCGCCTAAAGAGCTGGCTAATCTCCCTATAAGTCGTAAGCCAGTCTGAACCGAACTTTCTCCTCATTTGATAGGGTAGGTCGTGAGGGTGCGCCAGCAGATCCTCCGGCCCCTCATGGTTGCCCTGCAGAAGAATAACTTTCCCAGGGAAGGATCTCTTTAGAGTTAAGATGGCGTAATAGACCTCTGGCGAATGCTCCCCCCTATCCCCATAATCGCCGAGGAAGACCAAGTAGGATTCACGCCCACTTAATGCCTTCTCAAGAAATTCTGACTCATGTAGTATATGCCTTAAACTTTCTAGGTCGCCGTGGATGTCACCAACTACTATTGCTTCCCCCCTCGGCGGGGCGTGAATAAGCCTACCGGTAACCCTTAATTCGCCTACATGGTTCTCTTCAGTCTCATGCCTAAGCAGCTCGCTAACCTCGCCCACCAAATTAAGAAATTCCCCTGAGCTAACCGCTAATGCTTCATCGAATATACTGTCTATGTTCATCAAAGATTAGGGTATCAATCCAAAAATATTTGTGTTTCCGCTACCTTTAGTTTAATGTGCAGGTGGGCTGGAGTTATGCCTATTGAGAAGGTCAGCTTTGAAGAGAGTCTTAGGAAGTCTGTTATTGGAAATGGATTATGCACTGGGTGTGCCGCCTGCGTCCTCTCATGCCCCTATAACTCTCTGGACTATGATGGAGGTCCAAAGGTTATCGGCGAATGTAAGTCATGTGGAATTTGCGCTAGCGTCTGCCCAAGATATAAAGTCGCTATATCTTCCATAGAGCGTTTTCTATTTAGGCGTGAAAGGAGCGCAGAGGAGGAATTCGGCATTTATAAGCGGATCTTTGCGGCGCGGGCGATGGACGAGAACATTATTAGGGTCTGCCAAGATGGAGGTGTAGTGACATCCATTCTAATCTCTATGCTTGAGGAAGGTGTCATTCAGGGGGCTGCCGTCTCAGGCGAGGATAGCATCAGCCCGCAAAAAGCAACCCCTGTGCTAGCTCTTTCAAGAGAAGATCTTCTTCGATGCGCTGGGACGAGGTACACATACTCACCAAATTTGCTGGCGTTTAGGAGCGGTGTCCAGAAGAAGGTGGGTAAAATAGCTTTTGTCGGAACCCCATGCCAGATATGCGCTATCAGAAGAATACAAATGTTCCCATTAAAGAAGTATGTTGATGCCCTCAAATTCACCATAGGCCTATTCTGCAGCGAGAGCTTCACATATGATGGCCTAATAAAAGGTTTCCTCCAAAGCAAACTAAGCATTAAACCGGAGGATGTTCTGAAGACCAATATTAAGGGCAGGTTCATCATTAAGATGAGGGATGGGCAGGTTAGGTCAGTACCCATAAAGGATATTAAGGAGTACGCATGCGGCTTCTGCAGCACTTGCCCAGATTTCTCTGCGGAGCTGGCGGACATATCTGTTGGCGGGCTTGGACTTGATGGCTGGACGCTAACTATTGTACGAACTAACGTGGGGGAGGGGGTGCTCAAGAGGGTTGAGGATAAAGAGGTGTTAGAGATAAGGCCATTAGAGGACAGTAAAATAATGGAGCTGCTTATCAAGATATCAAGAAAGAAGCGCGAAGCATCTGCGGGAAAGCTGGCTAATATAGCTTAATGGACTTCAGCAGCGCTTCCACATTTATTCTTCCAGAGGAGAATACTCTTCCAGTTTTTTTATTCATTATCGTGATCTTTGCGGGCGCAAATACCTTTGGATCAATTTTATAGAAGTCTCCGCTGGCCTCCCTGAATATCTCGGCGAAGGGTTTTCCATAATCTTTCGAGGCTGATGAAACGGCTTCTCCAGCTAACTTCTCTAGGTACCCGTCATCGTGGTGATCTACGATAAGGTGTACTGAGCCGCCGTAAAATATCATGTCGTTGGATCTGCCCATCGACTCGGTTTCGTCTGGGTGCGGCGGGGCGATTGGGGCTTCACCAGAAGCATAGACTATAGCGTTGGGATCGAAGCCTAGCTCAACCAGCCTATATATTCCAACCTCAATAACCCTCCCAGAAACCTGCGTTAAACAGGCAATTGATTGGGTTGGAGCAACAATTACATAGAGTCTTTCTGGAGACACGTGGCAGGACTCTGCGATACTCTTAATAACTTCCTCTGGGGGCTTGCCAGAAGACTCCAAGAATATCACAGTCTCATCAGCCTCATCCTTAAACTTTATCTTCTCATAAACGCTCTTGGGCTTCTGGGCTAGGGCTCTAGCTGGGCCGGAGCCCATCGCTACGTAATTGCCAACTTTAATTCTCCAGCCAGCCATCTGCGAGGCAAGTGTTGATATTACTGGCTGATCCGTGTAGACGTTTATCGAGGGGAGCTCTATGCTCCCAAAGCGCATCATGGAGAGGTTTGCGGTCCCAAGCCCTCCTAAACATATCTCGACTATGAGTTTACCTGCAAGGAAGCCTCCCCTGGCCTCCACTCCCACGTCAATTATATATGCTCCTGAGGGGCTACGCTCAACTATACCATTATACTTCTCTGGACTAGTGCAGATTTCCCTAGCGATTTTCGCTGCTTCCTTATTTATGCTTAGGGGCAAACCAACCCCATCTTATAGGTATTTTTCGTAGAAGGATAGGTGCGGGTTCTTATTCTTGGATACGAAGAGTCTCCCCTCGCCTCTATCAGCTATGTCGCCAACAAACCTGTAGAAGGGCCCGCTTATCTTCTCGCCGTCTATGTTTACACTTGGCCTTATATCTTCAATGGTGAATGTTGGTAGGATGGATGGTATGTGACCGCATATGATTATCCTACCGCCCCTCATTCCTCCACCAGCCTTACCCGCACAGTCGCCGTGAACAACTATTGTCCCATCGGCCATGTTTATCCCGACGAAGTGCCTAACTGAGCCATATATCCGGATTAGACCCCCCATCATTAGGGCCCCAACCTCCCTACCAGCATCTCCATGGATGATTATTGCCCCACCCTTCATTCCCTCCTTACTTCCGCGGTAGGGCGCCCCAATATAATCCCCGGCGGAACCATTAACCTCTATCCTACCGCCCCTCATTGCCCCTCCGGCCCACGAATCGGCATAACCATTAACGATTATTTCTCCTCCGTTCATCCCCTCCCCAAGGTGCATCCCAACGTCACCATCCACAATGATTTTGCCCTTCGTCATGCTAGATCCAATCCTCCTAACCTTTATGAAATTCCCTGAGAGGTGCAGTGTGACTTCTGTCTCCTCATCCTTCCCCTCGAGGCTAATGTTAAATAGGTCTCCGAGAAAGCGGTTTTTATTTCCCTCCCAAACCCTTAGCTCCAGTATTTCTTTAAGACTCTTTCCGCTTAAGACGTCCGGTGAAATGCACTCCGCATAAACTGGAATCTTAAATTCATATTTTGGAGTTATGTGGATCAGGATGGCCTATACCCCCGCTTTAATACTTATTGGTACCGAATGCTTGAGATATCTTTCCGGTATAAAATAGTTTTCAAGTTCAACAGTCCAGTACTCCCTAAACCTCTTTTTCAGGCTGGCGGATACGCTTGAGAGTGGATCCATCTGGGATGAGCCCTCAAGATTTATCCAGTAGGTTTTCCCATCCGGAGCCCTGACGATCTCACCACCCTTAACAACGATCTCACCACCCTTAATTGTATAGGCTGCCCTGGAGAACGCCCTCCGAACAGCCTTATAGTCGTTTGATGGATCAACCCTCCTTGGGTCGATCTCATATATGGCTATGTCGGCGTCAGCCCCAACGCCGAGGTGACCCTTACCAACAGACCACAAGCCTAATGCCCTAGTCTGCCCAGCCCGCGTGGCTATAGCTACCTCATAAAACGTGTACTCCCTATCTATGCTCGGAAGGATGGATCTAGCCCTAGCCTTCTTATTGATCTTCTTAAGAGTTTCCTCCCTAGCCTTCCTACTCATAAGCCAGGATATTATTCTTGGGTACTCTATGAAGGGGCCGCCGTTCGGGTGGTCTGTTGTCAAGTATATTTTCCACGGATCCTTTATTAGGAGCGCCAATTCTAAGCCTATGGACCACATCGTTGCGTGGACGTAGCTCTTGCGCCTATATCTGAAGGGCACTATACCGGAGCTAGTCTCAGTCTCGACATCATGGTTAACCCACTTGTTTCCGCTCAGCTCATAAAGCGTGTACTGCCATGGGCCGTCAGCTGTCATCGTAGTAGTATCGGTAAAGATCACCTGCCCCATATCTAGGGTGACGTGGCCATGCGCATTAACGTACTTGGCGATCTCCTCAGCCCCTGAGCGCATCGTTGCCCAGCTGTCGCCCCTAAAAGCACTGAACTGACAATGTGTGATATGAATAACGGGCTTATCATCCGTCACCAGATCCTTGACGCAATCCATAGTCTCGATGGTTGTGGCGTAGTTGCCAGGCTGGCCAAGCCTGTTTGTATGGACGTGTATTGTATGTGGCAGATTAAGCATCTTGTTAACAATGCATAGCCCGCGAATTATCTCTCTAGGAGTTACGTTGAAGTATGGTACCGGGTCATCTAAACTCTTAACGTTTCTTCCAAAGCCCCATGTCTCTAAGCCACCGGGGTTAACTATTTTTATCGCATAGCCCTTTGTGGCAGCAATCATCCAGGCGACATGCTCAGCGCATTCCTTAATCTTCTTATCTCTTAAATACTCTAGAACGAACCACCAGTCCCCAAGCAATGGGAAGGTCGCCTTATCCACTATCGGCGTATCATCTAGCTCCTCGTGGGTATGCTTGGCCTCCAGCGGCGGCATCGATGGATTACAGAGGAACGTGTACCCCATGCGAGCATAGCGGTAACCAGTGGTGAACGTTGATGGAATAGAATAGCCCACACCAGCCCTCGTTATCAGCGTTCTGGGCTCAACATCGCGGGCGTGATCCTCGGGCCTGAGAAGCCTACCCGAGTTAACCTCAGAGCCAGCTATATGGGTATGTATATCTATTCCGCCGGGCATGACGATCATTCCAGAGGCATTGATTACGTAGGCTTCGTGCTCATAAACCTTCTCAACAATCTTTCCATCCCTAACGCATATGTCCATGACATCGCCATCAACACCATTTAAGGGATCATAGATATAGCCGCCCTTTACGAGTAAGTCCATAGGTTCCCTCCGCATCAAATTTTAAAAATAATATAATATTAGTGTTAATAAATGTGATGCGCGCAAGAATATCTTCTTAACGCGCGTGTAGGGCTATCCTCTCCAGCTCGTTTCTGCGTTGTATCGCATAGCTCTTAAGGTCATTGTTTGCGGCTTGGATTATCTCCTCGGCGAGGCATTCCTCAATTGTCTTTGGGTTGCTGAAGGCCGCAAGGCGGGCTCCCTCGCCAATCCATCGTAGGGCTAAATCAACCCTCCTCTGCGGGGACACGTCAACGGACTGGTGATAAACTATCCCACCATACATTATCCTTGTTGTATCCTCGCAGGGAGCCGCATTCTCAACAGCTCTAACGAGAACCTCAATTGGGTTCCTACCAGTTTGGAGGTGAATTATCTCAAAGGCATTCTTAACGATCTTAATGGCCTTAGCCTTCTTACCCCCATTCCTCCCTGGGCGCATAAGCTGGTTCACAAGCCTCTCAACTATGTTAACTTCAGCCTTACCAAACCTCGTCTTAGCATGCCTGCCCATGGAATGCGGTAAGATAACTGGTCTAAGGCATATGTATCTCTTGAGCCCAGGATCTTTTACCTCAATACTCTCCCAGCTCCACTTACCGAAGAGCAGATACTTTTTATACCAATCCTCTGGGAAGTCTCCCACACCTTCCACCTAAGGAGTTCAGCTAGATTGAGTTATTGAATAAACTATGGGTTATTTAAGAGTTATGGACTCTCAAGCAAGATCAGTATTTACCTAGGAGCTTTAGGAGTATGGCTTTCGCCGCATATAGCCTATTCTCGCTCTGCTCGTAGATTATTGACCTCGAATCCTCAATCATTTCAGGGCTTATTTCATACCCCCTGTGTATCGGCATATCATGCATTATCCAAGCGTTGCTTCCAGCCATATTCTCCCTGTTTATTTGGTATGGCATCATTATCTTCATGCGCCTCTCCCTCTCCTCAGCATACCTTGGATCGAGAAAGAACTCCATATCAATCCAAGTGTCTGTATAAACGAAATCCGCATCCTTAACGGCGCTCCTTAAATCAAGCGTCGTCTCCCAGAGGCCAGTCTTCCTAGCCCCCTCTAGGAGATCATCATCCTTTGAGGGCTCATTAAAAATCGGCGTAACAGTTACAACCTTTACACCAACTTTTGTGCACGCCTCTATCAAAGAATTACACACGTTGTTATGTACACCCACGTAAACTAGCTTGGCGCCCTTTAATGCCCCCCTCTTCTCCTTCATTGTTATGAGATCGGCGATAACCTGGCTCGGGTGATACTTCTCATCACAACCATTTATCACCGGCACACGTGATGCCTTAGCCATGACCCTCAGGTCCGCATGTCTCAGCAGCCTAGCCAATATGCAATCGACATTTCGCGAGAGGTACTGCGTCTCATCATAAATATCTGCTATGGCGAGGTTCGTTGCCCTCCAATCTAAGTAGATTGCGTGCCCACCCATTTGCGTCATGGCAACCTCAAAGGAGACCCTAGTTCTAGTCGAGGTCTTCTGAAAGATCATGGCTAGAGTCTTCCCGCTCAAGGCATTACGACAATCAAGCGGTTCTCTTTTCACCTCTATACCCTTATCAACAACCTCCATTATCTGTTCACCAGACCAGCCCTTAAAGTTCAGCAGATGCATAAGCACCCCGCCAATAACATAATGAAAAAGATAGTACATAAATTTAAGGAGAAGGATTCTTTACTGGGGCACCAGCTTAGTAGTTAATTGGGGAGGAGAGAGGGTAGGGTCCATCATAATATTAAACAAAGCATCGAACATTGATTCATGAAAAAGCTTTTACATTGAAAACCTCATAGTTTTTTGGGGAGATAAATTTGTTTTCCGACGAACTTAGGGTCCTCAGAGATAGAGTTACGGAATTAACGCTTGAGATAATACGGCTATCCAGCGAGAGACTATTGCTTGCGAAAAAGATCGGCGAGATAAAGGCTAGAAAGGGAATGCCCGTTGAAGACCCCTCAATCGAGAACGAGTTAAGGAACAAAGTTATAGATTTCAGCAGAAAGTGTGGCATAGATCTAGACTTTTCACTGAAGCTTCTGAATTTGCTAATAGAGGAGTCAAAACGCGTGCAAAAGGATTATTGAATCAAACCTTGGATAACCTGAAGGAAGTGTCTAGAATGATTGTTGCCATAATTGGCGGGGCTGGAAGGATGGGCGCATGGTTCGCGAAATACTTTCTTGAGCATGGCCACGAGGTAGTAATATCAGATATTAGAGTGGATAAGGCCAAGGAAATCGTAAAACAGATGGGGGTGAAATTGTCCGAAAGTAATGCCTGGGCTGCCAGAGGGGCCGATCTAGTACTCGTTTCAACCCCAATAGACGTGACCCCAAAAGTTCTAACCGAAATACTGCCAGAAGTTGATGAGCACGCAATCATCGCGGAAATAACCTCACTTAAGTCAAAGGTTCTACCAGTTCTAAGGGGGGCCGCTATACGCGGTAAAAGAGTTTTATCCCTACACCCCCTCTTCGGCTCCGGCGCCCGAAAGCTTTCTGGCGAAAAAATCGCCTTGGTGCCAGTGGTCGACCCCGCAGGCGAGAGGGAGCTAGCGAATAAGATTTTTCCAGAGGCTACAATAGTTCCGGTTGACTGCAACCTTCATGATAGGGCTATGGCGTTAACCCTAGCCCTAACCCACTTCATAAATATTATCTTCGCATCAATTATCGGTGAGGAAGATATAAACATGCTTAAGCGCATCGGCGGAACAACGTTTACCTTGCAATATGTGCTAAGCGAGGCGATAATAAGTGAAGACCCCGCCCTCTATGTCTCAATACAAATGGGCAACGAGAACACGATCATATATCTAAATAAGCTAATAGAGAAGGCTATAAGTTTGAAGAATATCATTGAGGACAAGAACTATGATGCCTTTATCAAGATTTACACCGAGACGCGTGATCTGCTGCTAAAGGACACAGACTTTATGAAAGCCTACGAAAAAATGTACAGCGCCCTTGAAGCTATTCGGCGTGGAGATGATTAATCCTTAAGCTTTATTAACGTTTTTGTGCTCAAAACTCCCGGCAGTTTTCTTATTTCATCTACACTCCTATTTAGTTCCTCAATAGTATAGGCTTGTATTAGCGCTGCAATGTCATACTCGCCTGATACCTCAAAGACCTTATCACAAATCTCCCTCACTCTATCTGCAACGTTTTCCGTTTTATCCGCCTCAGTCTCAATTAAGATTATCCCCTCAAGCTCCACGCTAGTCTCAATTGTAAATTTTCTTATTATCCCATGCTCTTTAAGTTTCTTTATTCTCCTTCTAACAGCCCCCTCTGTCAGACCGAGAGCCTTAGCTACTTCCACATATTTTAACCTAGAATTCTCTTTTAACATTCGCAGTATTTGGAGGTCTCTTTCATCCACATAATATTATTCTCTTCCCACTCCATTGAAAAACTTTATGACGTTAATGAATTGAATATTTACGTTTTTCGTATTATATGAACGAAAAACATAAATAATTATTAAATATGAAGAGGATTTTGGTTCTTAGAGGCATGGTATAGCATGAGAATAGAGAGATTTGAGGGATGCTATACAGCGCTAATAACGCCAATGAAGAATGATTTTAGCATTGACTTTGAAGGTCTGAGAAGACTTGTTGATTTCCAGGTTGAGGAAAGAGTGGGCGGAGTACTAGCTGTGGGGACGACTGGCGAGAGCCCCACATTAACACATGAGGAGAGCATAAAGGTCATTAAGGAGGTATTTGAGATTGCTGGTGATAAGTGCGTAGTCATAGCTGGAACTGGAAGCAACTTTACAGATAAAACCATCGAGATGACCAGAGAGGTTTATGATCTCGGCGTTAGATGCGTCCTCCTTGTGGATCCATACTATAATGGGCCGAGCTCCTTAGAGATAAGGAGAGAGTATATTGAGCCAATAGCACGCATGTTCCCAGAAGTTCAGGTCATACCCTACGTCATCCCAGGTAGGACTGGGACCCAACTGCTCCCCCAAGACCTAGCAATTCTACATTCAAAATTTGAGAATATTAGGGCTGTTAAGGAAGCCACTGGAAATAGTGAGAATATGAAGTTGACCAGAAGGCTTTGTGGAGACAACTTCTATATACTTTCCGGGGATGATGATAAAACCTATGAGATAATGGTTCACCCGGAGATCCGCGCAAGCGGCGTTATCTCAGTCGTGTCAAATGTTCTCCCCGATGCTATTGAAAGTTTGACGAGAGCTATCCTTGAAGGAAGAGTTAAGAAGGCTAGAGAACTCAACGAAACCCTGAAACCATTATTTTCGATTGTGACCGTAAAAAGTGAGGAGGAAACCCCTTACGGCACTATCACATGCAGGGCTAGAAACCCGCTTCCATATAAGACCATCATGAATATTCTGGGCATGCCCTCCGGCCCGTGCAGGCGCCCCCTTGGAAAAATGACTAAGAGGGGCTTAGAGATAATCATAGGCGCGCTCAGAGCCGTTTATGAGAAGAATCCTAACTTATTCGAGCCTATCGAGGGCTTCTTTGACGTGGATTTAAGCAGACGGTTATATAATGAGCGATTTTGGGAGGGATTAACCTATGACGACTATTAAATTATGCGTTGCGGGCGCCACCGGTAGGATGGGCAGCACACTAATTAAGGAGGCTGTTGCGAGGGGCTTTAAGATAGTTGGCGCCGTGGCCGCAAAGGATGAGCCAAGCATAGGTAAGACTTTAAGGGAGGCAAGCATCTGTGACCTAGACGTCAAGATAGTTGATCCATCCAAGATACCGAAGGCGGTTAAGGATGCAGACGTCTACGTATCATTTACAACCCCAGAAGCAGAGGTCGTAAACATTCCCCTAGTAGCTGGTCTAGGTAAGAGGATAGTTATGGGGACAACAGGATTTACTGAGGAGCAGATGCGAAGAATTAGGGAGGCCGTCTCGAATAAGGTTCCGGCGGTCTTCTCACCGAACTTCGCCATAGGCGTAAACATACTCTTCAAGCTCCTGCATATGATAAAGGCTTTTCCAGTGGATTATGAGGTCAGCATAGTTGAGATGCATCACTCCGGTAAGAGGGATGCGCCAAGCGGGACTGCGAAGAAGATGGGGGAAATAGTCTCAGAGCTTAGGGGCTACACAAGCATATCATATGGCAGGGAGGGCTTAAGCGCCAGGAGGCCCGGTGAGCTGGAAATCATGTCCGTTAGGGCCGGGGGGATCCCAGGTATCCACGAGGTGATAATAGCTGGCCCACACGAGATGATACGCGTAGAACATACAGCCTTCTCTAGAAGCGTCTTCGCTCAGGGCGCGCTATATGCCGTGGAGTGGGTTTATAGGCAGGAGAAACCGGGAATTTATAATATGGATGACGTGTTAGGGCTACGGTAGGAGGGATTCAGCCTTCCTAGTAAGTGGTAGAGTTGTAGTGAAGTTCGGCGGCGCGGACCTCTCTAATGGCGAGAAAATCAGGAAGGCTGCCGAAATTGTCTTAAAGGCTAATTTCAAAGAAGTCGTCGTAGTCGTCTCAGCAATGGGCAATACGACAGATAACTTAGTCGAAATAATCTCGCATCTGGGGAAAATAAGCGACAAAGATTACGCTGACATACTCTCAATGGGCGAGAGGACTAGCGCAAGGATCTTCTGCTCCGCCCTAAAGGCTCTTGGGGCCGACGCCGTCTACATTGAACCCGACCATGAAGAGTGGCCAATAATAACTGACTCAAACTTCAGGAACGCCAAGCCAGATATCCACGAAACATGTATGCGCGTCCAAAAGTACATGGAGCCCCTCCTCTCAAGCGGAAAAATAGTGGTTATATGCGGTTTTCTTGGAAAAGATAAGAATGGAAATATAACCACGCTCGGTAGGGGAGGGAGCGATACAACAGCCCTCCTACTCGCAAATTGCCTAAGGGCGGAAGAAGTCTTACTTGTTAAGGAGACGGAAGGGGTTCTTTCAGCCGACCCCAAAATTGTCAATAATCCACGCACACTAGATAGAATTGATATTTACGAGATGTTTGCCCTAGCCCATGGAGGAGCAAAGATTATTAAGGCTGAAGCCCTGAAGTATAAGACCCCTGACCAAAGGTTAAAGATTGTCAGTTTTACATCAGGCGATCTTAGATCCCATGGAACAGAGATAGTAGGCGCTTTAAACGCAAGATCCCTTGAAATTAAATCGAAGAGAAATATTGCCGCTATCAGTCTGATCTGCAATATTAACCCAAGAAATTTGAGCCAGATATTCACGGCCTTAGACGAGAGCATTATTTTCGGAGTTAGTACTGGCAGAGACACTATCACAATCTTTACATTAACTGAGAACCTGAAGGAACTAATGAATAAACTACATAGCCTAAACTCAGTTAAAGCTTTAAGCTGCCTGACTAAGATTGGCTTAATAGAAATCTCTCACCCAGATTTTGTCGATTCGCCAGGGTGGCTCGCAAAGATAACCAATGCCTTGGCGTCTAGGGGCATAAATATAGTTGAGGCTACGACAAGCAAGGCTACAATAAATGTATTTGTTGATGAAAGTAGAATTGATGAGGCTATTGCGGCTGTGAGGGATGCCCTTGAAGCGTAGAAGCGTAGCGATATTGGCTGCCACTGGAGCCGTGGGCCAGAGGTTCATTCAGTTGCTGAAGAACCATCCATGGTTTGATATCTCGGTGCTGGCCGCCTCCGAGCGCTCAGCCGGCAAGAGGTATAAGGATGTATGTATGTGGCGCATGGAGACCGAGATGCCTAAAGAGATAGGCGAGATGACTGTTGTTGATGCAAACCCTAAATCTATTAAGGAGGCAGGGGATGTAGACATAGTTTTCTCGGCTCTTCCTGGAGACATAGCCGGTCCAGTAGAGGAGAGCTTCGCGACAGAGTTCCCGGTCATAAGCAAGGCTGCAGCCCATAGGATGGAAGAGGATGTCCCATTACTCATACCGGAAGTTAATCCAGAACACTTAGAGCTCATACCAATACAGAAGCGTAGGCGAGGCTGGAGCGGCTTCATATCAACTGACCCGAACTGCTCAACCATACAACTGGCATTAACATTGAAGCCACTGATGAGGTTTGGATTAAAGAGGGTTATTGTTACAACTATGCAGGCTCTAAGTGGAGCTGGTTACCCTGGGGTTCCATCACTGGACATAATTGATAATGTTATTCCATATATTGCTAAGGAGGAGGAGAAAATTGAGACTGAGACGAAAAAGATTCTTGGCGTCTTTGATGGCGAGAGGGTAAGATTGGCAGATGTGAGTGTAAGCGCCAGCTGTAATAGAGTTAACGTTAAGGATGGCCACCTAGAAGCGGTTTATGTGGATCTGGAGGAGAAGCCGACAATTGATAAGGTTAAAGAGACCTTTAGAAGCTTTGTTGGTGAACCACAGAGACTTAAACTGCCATTTGCCCCCGAGAGACCCATAATTGTTAGGGATGAGGTTGATAGACCGCAGCCCAGACTTGATAGAGATGCTGGGAGAGGCATGAGCGTAGTTGTTGGGCGGATAAGAAGTGACCCAATTATGACAATCAAATATCTATGCTTAGGCCACAATACCATTCGAGGCGCCGCCGGCGCAGGTATACTCAGCGCGGAGCTAATTGTTGCTAAGGGATATATTTAAAGTATTTTATAATAATTTTCGGGGGTCTAATTCATGGTTTTCTTAAGCCCTCATAGATTACTGGAGAATAGGGACGGGGTCTTGTATATCGACGGGGTCTCAGCGATTGAGCTTACAGACAAGTTTGATACACCATCCTATGTCCTAATCGAGAACCGCATACGTGAAAACTTCCGTAGGTTAAGCGAGACTCTCCTAAAATATTATGATAAGGTTAGGATCTATTATTCCGCTAAGGCTAATACTAGCCTAGCAGTCCTAAGAATCCTAAGGGATGAAGGTGCATACTTAGATGCGGTTAGCCCTGGGGAGGTCTTCTTAGCGTTAAAAGCTGGCTTTCAACCGGAGAAAATACTCTTTACTGGGACAAGCGTCAGAGATGATGAACTAAGGTTTCTTGTAGAGGCAAAGGTAACAATTAACATAGATTCCCTCTCCCAGTTGAAGAGGCTGATCAAATTTCATGTCCCGGAGATATTGTCCGTTAGGGTTAACCCGGAGATAGGTGCTGGACACCATGAGCATGTACTCACCGCCGGAAAAGACTCAAAGTTTGGTATATGGGAGACGGATGTCATCAAGGCCTATGAGATTGCGAAGGGGGCTGGTGTTAAAAGATTTGGGATACATATGCACATTGGTTCCGGGATATTAAATGTTGAGCCCTTTATTCTTGCCGCCCAAAAGCTACTAGAGGTAGCTCATCGGGTTAGGAGGGAGCTTGGCATAACATTTGAGTTCATAGACTTCGGTGGCGGGCTGGGCGTTCCATACAAACCGGAGGAGAAACCATTAAACCTAGAGGAGTACGCCGAGAAAATGCTAAGACTATTTAAGAGCAAGATTAGGGAGTATGACTTAGGTGAACCATACTTCTGCATCGAACCGGGCCGTTACATGGTCTGCGACGCGGGTATACTCCTAACAAGAGTGAACACGATCAAGACAACACCATTTAAGAAGTTTATAGGGGTTGACGCAGGCTTCAATCTATTGATTAGGCCGGTGATGTATGGCGCTTATCATCATATGGTCGTCGCGAATAGGCTTAATGAACCTGAAAAAGAGGTTTATGATGTAGCTGGCCCGCTATGCGAGTCCGGCGACATATTAGCGAGGGGTAGACCTCTCCCGGAGACCCGTGAAGGAGACCTACTAGCGATATTAAATGCTGGCGCTTACGGCTTTGTAATGAGCTCACAATATAATTCTAGGCCAAGATGCCCCGAGATACTAGTTAGAGATGGAAAATATGCCCTTATAAGAGGGAGGGAGACTCTCGGAGATTTGTTGAGGGGCCAGGGTCTTCCTGAATGGTTGGAGCGCTAACGCTCCTTTAAGTTTTGCCTGTTAAGCCCAGTACGGTCTGACCTCAGTCCGCAGGAAGATCAGCGTGCTCAATGCTAGGATTATAATGAAGCCAGCTATTAGGGCCGAGAAGGAGGACCATGCTAAGGCTATGCTCGTATCAAGGCTTAGCGGCTGTGGTGCTGGAAGAGCCTCTGAGTAGTAATAGAATAGGCCCGTAGATCTAATTTCCGGGTTTAGGAGAATATTGGCCACCTCCATGTAAAGTGTTAATGGGCTTATTCTTGATATCGCATCTCTAATCTCATAGTATGTTATAATCGCGCTTAATGGGACCGATGGAAAATAGGATCTTAAGGCAGCCATCTCCGCCGCCACAACATCAGCAATTAAATAAATGAATATTGAAAGGAAAATCCAAAGGGCTATGGAAGCAAGGGCTGACGTCGTTGTCCTTCTAAAGATTATTGAGAAGAGGAGACCTATGCTGAACCAAAGGGATATATAAAGAAAAGATGCCACGGCGAAATATACTATTCTAAAAGCTCCTTCAACAGTCGGTCCGAAGCCAGCCAGCAGTATATTGAAGCCAGTCACTATGCCAGTGCTACTAAAGACTATAAGCAGAATCACTAGGAGACCTGCAACTATTTTGCCAAGAATAATACTATCTCTATGTATTGGGTTTGATAGAAGCTTCAGCATAGAGCCACTAGCAATTTCCCTATTAACAGAGTCAAAGCTTAAGGCCACTCCGACAATTGGGCCGAATAGGCCTACAAAATACACAAATGAGAGTATCGGGGACCCCCCGCCCCCGGTTAGCAGCCTCAGAAAGGCAATTGTCTGCTCCACTTCCCTTATAGTTCCCTGCGCAATTGACTGGACACCGAGATAGGAGGTTGCGAGGCCTGAGAGCAATACAAGAGCAACTAATAGCGGGAACCTTCTACTACTTAGGTGGTCAGCGAGCTCCTTCCTAGCGATTGGCGTGGCTCTCATCTAATCTCTTCCTCCTTAAAGTACCTTACATAAATCCTTTCTAAGCTTGGTGCAAGTCTAACTCCAATTATCTTCCTGCCCTCCCTAGATGCCACCTCAAATATTTCCTTCCTAACGTCTCTTTGGGCAACAATAATTAGCTTATTTCCTTTTTTCTCCACTTCTCTGACATCGGCGAGCGCGTTAATTTCCGAGACCAAGGCTTCATCAACGCTTTCAAGTTCCAGCTCGATAACGTTCTCCTCTTTTATAAGAGAGGCTAGGCTGCCTGTAGCTATGATCTCTCCCCTTTTCATTATCGCTATCCTATCACCATACTTCTCAACATGGTGTAGGAGGTGGGATGACATCAGTATTGTTATACTCTCATTTCTTGAAAGGCTTTCGAGAAAAGATAGCATTTCTTCAGATCCCTTGGGATCTATGCCAGCTGTCGGCTCGTCAAGAATCAGAACTTTTGGCTCCTTGATTAGGGCATCGGCTATAGCCAAACGCTGCTTCATTCCCCTAGAAAACTTACCCACCTTAACATCAGCCCACTCCTCTAGATCAACCTTCTTAAGAAACTCTTTAATTTTCTTCTCCCTCACACCTTTAGGTATCCCATTTAGGCCCGCTGTGAATATTAAGTTCTCTTTGGCAGTTAGATCATCGTAGAGGCCTGGAACCTCTGGGACGAACCCAACCCTCTTCCTAGCCTCAAGCGGATTCCTAATGACATCGCAGTCATCTATCCAAGCTGAGCCATGGGTTGGGCGCGTTAACCCGAGAAGCATAAGGAAAGTCGTAGTCTTACCAGCGCCATTTGGTCCAAGGAGACAAAAGAACTCTCCCTCATAAACCTCTAAATTCAAGTCCTTAACCGCAGTGAAATCGCCATACTTTTTAGTAAGATTAACTGTTTTTATCATTACTTTCTTCATAGCCTACCGTATCTCCAGAAAACCACCATTAAACCGAATACCGCTACCGCTATTACTATTATGCCCACAATTCCCCAGTATGTCGTCTTCGTTACAGTGATTCTAAGCGTGATCTCTTGAGAAGTATCCATGCTCCAAGCCCGCACACTAACCGAATAATCTCCGGCAACTGCCCCGGGATGCGGACTTATATAAAGCACTGCATTGACCTTCTCCTTTACCGGCAGACTTGAAATCTTACTTGGGTCAACTGCCGTTTTCCAGCCTGTAGGAGCATAAGAGTAGATGCTTATCTCACGTATAGGCACGGTACCGGTGTTCTCAATGATCAAAGGTACCCCCAGTTCCCCACCCGCCTCCACATTATAGCTTAGCAAGTCGCCCTCAGTTTTAAGCGTAATTTTCGGTGTTCCCGTCACAACTGCCCTAAAAGTAAACTCTTCATGAATCCCCGCCCCAGGCTCAGACACTATAACACTTATTGGATATACGCCCGGAGTCTGCCCCTCAGGACAGAAAACATCAAGCACTGCGCTCCAGTATGTTGATCGCGCCCTTACGGTTATATCAGAGATCACCTTAGTCTCGTAGGGCGATGACTTAAACCCAAGGTTATACCAGCCCTCCGGAATTTCGGCATCTAATTTGAGGGTTAGATCCTTGTAACTATTATTCTTAATATTGAACCTGAATGAAAAGATTGATCCCGGTGAGCCCGAGACTTCAGTTGCGGTGGCTTCGATACTCACCGCGGCGATGGGCCTTACAACCTTAACACTTATTGTTAAGATATTTGAGATTATCTGGCCGTCACGGTAAGCGCTGACGTTGAAGTGGTATTCCCCCGCGCTGATCTCAGGCCCGGGTTCAAGAACCAATGTTAAGTCTATTGCCTCATTCCCTCTCAGAGATAGTTTTGAGACATTGTATTCCCTGAAGAGAGCGCTATAGCGCCAGTTGGCTGGGCAGATGGTCTTAAGCGATATTTCCCTGGTTTCGCCTAGTAGGTTAGTGATGGTTATGGGGATGGAGATGCTCCTCGTCTCCGTCTCTATACTAAGTATAGGACTATAGATCTCTATCTCCTTCTGCCCATATGCTAGGGATATACTACTAAATGATATGACAAGCAATAAAATGGATGCCGGAAAAATGGTTGTCACAATTGCTTTCTTCATGCAATAAAGATAATTGATTAGAGGTTAATAAATTTTCTTCAAAGTCTCTTCATAATTCTCTCTCCGCGACATCTCTTGACGAGATCCACCTGCCCACGTCAGTTACAACCCTTATAAAAACTCAAAAGACCAAAAGGAGCTTATTTTGGGTCCAAAAACCTCTTATTGATCGGTATATGTGTTTTGGAGGCCGCCGCCGGGATTTGAACCCGGCCTCCGGGCTCCACAGGCCTATACCACCAGCATGAGACTACTGGTGTCCGTACGCTACCAGGTTCCGCAGCTCATCTAGCCTCTACGTTACGGCGGCCACGCCACAATTTTACTTAAACAACCTTAACTTTTAAGGATTTCTTTTGGCAATAAGACACTATCTGCAGGACACGGAGTGTCCACTTAAGTCCTAGGAAAGGTATTTACCTAGTCCCATCCATTTTTATCTTTCATGAAATATATTGCTAGAGTTGAGGTCGCTTTAAAGCCTGGTCATATTGACCCTGAGGGGGAGACTACCAAGAACGCACTTGTAGAGTTAAAGTATCCTGTCGAGTCTGTTAGAGTCAGTAAAGTCTATGAGATTGTTCTTAAGGCTAATTCTATTAATGAGGCTAAAGGTATCATTGAAGAGATGTGCAGGAGATTATTGGCCAACCCGGTTAAAGATGACTACAGGTATAACATAGAGGAGATTAAGCCTTGAGGAAACAATTCTATATCAGGAAGAACTTACCGTTCGAGTTATATGAGGTTAATATATTAGAGGCTAACGATGGAGATTTAACTAAGATAAGTGAGGAGATGGGCCTAGCGCTAAACCTTGAGGAGATGAGGGCCATAAAACTCTATTTTTCCCAGAAGGGCAGAAACCCAACGGATGTTGAGCTGCAAGCTCTCGGGCAAACGTGGAGTGAACACTGCTATCACAAGACATTTAAGGGGATAATTGCCCTTCCAGACGGCCGTGAAATCAATTCGCTCTTCAAGACCTTCATTGTAAAAGTTACATATGAACTGGATAAGCCATGGTGCGTGTCCGTCTTCGAGGATAACGCCGGTATAATCCACTTCGATGGAGGCTACGGCCTGGCGGTTAAGGTTGAGACGCATAACCACCCATCTGCCATAGATCCCTTCGGCGGAGCTGCAACTGGAATCGGGGGAGTTATACGCGATATACTGGGAGTTTGGGCTGACCCAATAGCGTGCATGGACGTGCTCGGCTTCGGCCCATTAGACTACGATTACTTTAATCTTCCACCCGGAGTAAAGCATCCAAGGTATATTTTCAGAGGGGTTATTGCGGGGATAGGTCATTATGGCAATAACATGGGCATACCGACAGTTAATGGGGCAATATACTTTGATGATAGCTACACTGGAAATGTTGTCGTCTATTGTGGGTGCGTCGGTATACTGCCAATAAGCAAGTACATTAAGAGGGCTAAGGCTGGCGACTACCTAGTCCTTGTAGGCGGTAGGACTGGCAGGGACGGGATACATGGCGTTACGTTTGCGTCCCTAGAGCTCACCGAGAAGTCTGAGGAGGTCTCTAGGTCAGCTGTTCAAATAGCGAACCCCATTGAAGAGGAAAAACTCAAGAGGGCTATTATAGCCGTGAGGGATAGAGAATTAGCCTCATCGATAACCGATCTTGGGGGCGGCGGCCTCTCAAGTGCCATAGGAGAAACTGCGCATAAGTTTGGTTGCGGAGCAAGCGTTGAGCTGGAAAAGGTTCCCCTAAAATATCCGGGCCTTGCCCCTTGGGAGATTTATGTATCTGAGTCTCAGGAGCGCATGCTGCTAACTGTTCCAGAAGATAATTTAGATAGGGTTTTTGAGATTTTTAGGGGCGAGGATGTTGAGGTTACGCCGATAGGTAGGCTGACATGGGATAAGATTTTGAGAGTATATTATGGGGGCTATATGGTCGCGGAGATCGATATACCGTTTCTCTTTAATCCGCCAAGGGTTCAGAGGACCGCTAAATTTGTTAAACCTAAGCTTAGTGAGCCGAGCTTTGAGGAAAATGATGACTTAACCAGTGATCTACTTGGAATTCTATCTTCGCCAAATGTCGCCAGCAAAGAATCTATCGTCAGAACATACGACCACGAGGTTAAGGGAAACACCGTTTTAAAGCCCCTCTGCGGAAGAAATGATGGGCCGAGTGACGCCGCCGTCATAAAGCCGCTGGATAATTCTTGGAGGGGTGCTGTTATCTCGTGTGGCATAAACCCGAGGTATGGTAAGATTGATGCCTATTGGATGGCTGCCTCCGCCATCGATGAAGCCATAAGGAATAATGTTGCTGTTGGGGGGAGGAGAATAGCGCTGCTGGATAACTTCGTTTGGGGGAACCCAGAGAAGCCGGAGAGACTTGGCTCACTCGTCAGGGCTTGCATGGCATGCTATAGGTTCGCCAAGGGCTTCGGAACGCCCTTCATCTCCGGGAAAGACAGCCTATATAATGAGTCACCCCTAGGCCCGGTTACACCGACCCTCCTAATAACGGCTATAGGAATTGTTCCGGATGTGAGGAGGATAGTTTCCATGGATCTAAAGGAGCCGGGTAACCTACTCTATATCGTTGGGCGCACGTACAATGAGCTCGGTGGCTCGGAATATTATAGGCTTAAGGGCTATTTAGGGAAGAATGTTCCAAGAGTCAGGCTTAGGGAGGCTAAGTGGAACATGAGAGCAATTCTAAGAGCTATTGACAGAGGGTGCATAAGGGCCTGTCACGACCTCTCTGAGGGAGGCTTAGCCGCCGCGGCCGCAGAAATGTCTCTAGCGGGAGACCTAGGCCTAGAAATATGGTTGGGAAAGGTTCCTTATGCTGGTCAAATCTTAAGAAACGACTACATATTATTTTCAGAGTCTAATAGCCGCTTCTTGGTGGAGGTTCCTGAGACATATAGAGAGGAGTTTGAGGCAATTGTTAGAGGAACATATTATGCGCTTATAGGTAGGGTTAGAGGGGATGAGTCCTTCATTATTTATGGGCTTGATGATGAGCCTGCAATCAGTATTGGCGTAGATGAGCTGGTTGAAGCATGGAAGAAGACTTTGCGGTGATCAGTGTTGAAGCGCAGGGAGATTAAAGTCTGCATAATTAGGGTGGGTGGTACAAACTGCGATATAGAGACGAAGAGGGCCTTTGATGATCTTGGCGTTAAAGCATCAATCTACCACATAAATGAGTTAACAAGGAGAAGAACATTTATCCTTGAGCACCAAATACTGGTCTTTCCCGGAGGCTTCTCCTATGGCGATTATGTCAGAGCCGGAGCTATACTGGCGAAGATCATTATGGCCAGAATCGGCGCTGAGATAAAAGCATTTGTGGATGAGGGAAAGCCTATGTTAGGAATATGTAATGGCTTTCAGGTGCTCATTGAGGCCGGTCTTCTCCCCGGGTTAAGTGGTATAAGCGGGCACCCGGAGGCTGCTCTGGCTACAAATGTCCCGACGGGGTATAGGTGTATGTGGGTTTATTTAAGACATGAGAATAAGGGTAGATGTGCCTTCACAGGGCTCATACCTAAGGGTGAGATCCTGCGAATACCAGTAGCGCATGCTGAGGGAAGATTCATATTGCCAGTAGAGAAGAGAGAGAAGATTCTTGAGAGCCTCATTGATAATGATCAGATCGTATTTAGATACTGTTATGAGAGCGGTGACCCGGCTGATGGAAAGTTTCCAATAAACCCCAACGGCTCATTCTATGATATAGCCGGAATATGCGACCCAGATGGAACAATATTTGGTTTAATGCCCCATCCAGAGAGAGCGTATTATGGTTGGCAATTGCCTGATTGGACAAGAATAGGTAGACCTCCTAAGTATGGGGATGGCAGGCTAATATTCGAGTCCATTGTGAAGTACGTTATGAAAAAGTTCTAGTTTATAGGTCCACGCAAATCAAACCAATTTATACTAATTTCATATTAAGTTATTTTGAGGGGCATCGATGAGTTGCGATGCTTCATCTGGTTCCGAGATTAGGGTTATTCTTGTGGGTGTTGGCTATATAGGTTCAGAGATCGCTAAGACTCTCTTGAGAAAAAGGGGTGTGAGGATCGTTGGAGCGGTTGATTCATCTCCTGAGAAGGCTGGTAAGGACCTCGGGGATGTAATCGGGATAAAGGAGAAAATGGGGATAATCGTACAAAGAGATATCGCTGATTTAAACGTTAGTGCGGATATTGCTATACATGCTACGACATCCTTCTTAGATGAAGCCTACCCACAGATAGTTGAAATTATCAAACGGGGCTTCAATATAATATCTACTTGCGAGGAACTCTCATATCCATATATTGTGAATGAAGATATAGCCAAAGCGATAGATAAGCTTGCCAAGGAGCATAGAGTCACGGTTCTCGGATCCGGCATAAATCCAGGCTTCCTTATGGATACACTCGTCATAACCCTAACGGCCATATGCCAAGACATCAAACGCATAGTCGCCGAAAGGATAATAGACGCTTCTAAACGTAGGCCCTCATTTCAGAGGAAGATTGGTGCCGGGCTAAGTCTCGAGGAGTTTCATGAGAAGTTTGGTAAAGGCGAGCTGGTGGGGCACGTTGGGCTTAAGCAGTCGATAGCTATGATAGCCAACTCAATCGGCATAAAGCTTAGCGGCATAAGAGAAGAGCCGATAAAACCGATAATAGCCGAGGAGAAAGTCGAGAGCAACTTTGTCACGGTTAAACCTGGATTTGTGGCGGGTATAAGCCAAAGGGCCCATGGACTAATCGATAACCAACCATTTATAACGCTAATTTTCAGGGCTTATGTTGGCGCAGCTTGGGAGTGCGACTCAATATTTATTGATGGGGTACCAACGATAAATGAGCGGATAACGCCATGCGTTAACGGAGACATTGGCACAGCAGCCATAATCACAAATCTAATACCTAGAGTAATTAATGCACCGCCGGGACTTAAAACAATGAAGGACATGCAAGCATTATCAGCGGTGTTAGGAGACATGGGGCTCTTCACCAATATAAGAGGTTCATCAAGCCTAAGGAAGAGAAAACGCTATATATAAAGAGGTTAAGATGCAGAGAATCTATTTTTGACTTTGAACATTCAGTGCCTCGCGAGTGCTTTTGCCTTTATATTCTTGTGCGACAATCATCGTAGATGTTAGTATGACACTTGGTATACCCCTAATTTTATCTATGAGATCATTTAATTGAGCTATTTCTTGCGTACTGACTTTAGCGATGATGTCGTATTCTCCGTAAATTATGCTTGCATCTATTATACTATCTAGGTCGGCTATTTTTTTGCAGATATCTTTCTCAGCACCGGAACTAACTTTCAACAATACATAAGCTTTTATCACCATATCCCTTCAGCACCTCAAATATGTTCATTGAGACATTATAAATATTAACAATAATGAAGTATTTAATTGCTTCTTTGCAGGTAGATAGTCTCCCCCTTAAACCAGCAACGGTAACCCTTAAGTTCTTTCTATGAGAAAATAATCCTTGGTGGGAGGATGCCCAAGGTCTTGATAGTTGCTGGGGATGGCGTTGAAGCTCAGGAGATTTTTTATCCATTCTGGAGGCTTAAGGAGGCGGGAGTAGACGTTGCCGTGGCAGCTCCCTCCAAGAAGACTTTATTCACCGTTGTCCATGACTTTGAGCCCGGCTGGGAAACATACACGGAGAAGCCCGGCTATAGGTTTGGGTGGGTTAACTTATCCTTTAAAGATGTTAAACCAGAGGAATATAATGGCCTCATAATACCCGGTGGGAGGGCACCAGAATACATAAGAACATATGCCGAACTCGAGCGCATTGTGAAGCACTTTTTTGAGAGTAATAAGCCAGTAGCGGCCATATGCCACGGCCCGCTGGTAATCGCGGCCTTTGGGCTGGCCAAGGGTAGGAAAATGACCTGCTACATGGCGGCCGCACCGGACCTAAAACAGGCTGGCGCAAACTATGTAGACCAAGAAGTTGTTGTCGACGGAAACCTCGTTACAAGCAGGGCCTGGCCGGATCTACCCGCATTCATGAGGGAATTCCTGAAACTCTTGATGGCGAAGAAGAGTTAGACATACCCCATTTTTTACTGCGATTTTAACATCTACTTCCAAAAAATTCGATGGGATTGCTATGTATATAGACGCGCTCCCTGTAATCGATTCGGTTAGGGTTCTTACCTGCCTACTTTTTCTTTTAGTTGCTTCTTTTCATGATATTAGGAGTAGGGAGGTCCCAGACACGCTATGGATAATTTTTGCTCCAATAGGCCTAATATTAACGCTGGCATCCATCGCCTTAAGCGAATTGAGTCTGTTGAGATTAATGGCATGGATCATAATTATGGCCGTTATGTCCGGCCTCGCCCTCGCCCTCTACTATCTGGGATTGTTCGGCGGGGCTGATTCAAAGGTCCTAATGTGCCTGGCAGTAGCGATGCCCTTCCAACCGAGACTACCCCTAACCAGATTACCCCTTAAGCATCTTCTCAATATTTTTATACCTCCGCCGCTCTCAACCTTTAACAATGCAATTCTCCTCGCGGCTCTATCAACAATACTTATTCTCACAAGGAATCTATTCGACTACGTGAGGGATAGGAGACTATTTGAGGGGCTTGAACATGAGGGATCCTTTAAGAAAGCGCTTGCTCTCCTAACGGGTTATAGAGTTAGCGCGGATAGGCTGCGCTCAGGTAAGCACTTCTACCTGCTCATGGAGGAATTTGTGAGGCGGGAGGATGGATCTATTGTTAGGAGACTGAGAATGTTCAGTCGTCTACCCGCCAATGGAGACTTACCTAAAGAAGATATACCAGCAGATTTTCACGGAAGGGTCTGGATTACGCCGGGATTGCCCTTTATAGTTTTTATCGCACTAGGCTTTCTCATAACAGTATTTGTGGGGGATATTATTCTTTTGCTAGTAAACATTATACTTGTCCACTAAGTAGCCCCAAGAGTGTTACAAGTTGCCCCTCTCAGAAACCATCTATCAATTGCAAACCGCAACGCTTCGAAGACTTCATCTTCATCCAAGTTATTTACGTCAAGTATTACATGGAATGGCTCAAAGTCTTCGCCCAGCCTAAAGCCATATAGTCTCCAATATATCTCCTTAGTTTTAACCTCACGCTCCCTCATGCGCCTTAGGGCTTCCTCAAAGCTTATTCCATCCCTCTTGGCGATTCTAGCGGCTCTAACTTCTTCCGAGGCCTCAAGCCATATTTTGAAGCCTTCTCTCAGGAGCCATGGTATAGTCCAGCTATCCAGTACAACGTTTCCCTCCCTAGCCCATTCCATCATCTTCTCGTCTACCCGCCTATCAATGTCCAGGTTCTTTAGCCGCTCTTCAAGGAACCGGATTCCGCTCTCGGTTTCCCACCAGCCCCGCTTAGATACACCGTAGCCCATCTCAGATGCGACTGCCTTAAGGGCATCGCCACCAGAATATAATTTGAGACCATAATGCTTTGCAATTCTTCTAGCAGCGGTGCTCTTTCCCGAGCCAGCTAAGCCAGAGATACATATGACAATTTTCCTTTCTCCACCCCTCATACTCGGCAGCCGCCACTTCAAATCGGATTCCCGCATAGCCCCTCACTTAAATATTTTTGAGAGTAGGAAATGAAAGAAGAGACTACATATGATATACCACACAAAGAATGGTACGTCAATTTTGGTTCCGATCAGTGGTATGAAGGCTGCCGTCTTATAGAAATATGGTATTAAGAGCCACCATACTACGAGAAATGGGATAAAGGTAACCGACATAACCTTCAGTTGCTGCGACGAAACCTTTGCCCTCATCTGCATTATACGAAGCTTATCTTTCTCAAGCTTAGCCAAGAGCTTCTTATCACCAGTCCTCCTAGCCTGCTCCATCTTAGTCTGCCACTCAGAGACTTCCTTCCAAAATTCATCTAATAAGCGCCTGTCAATAAGCTTACGGTTAGCTAGGGTTGAAACTAAGGATGTTAAGAGGGCTATGAGGACCGCGAAAAACGTCAAGTATGGCGGGCCTTCAAGGATCCACAGAGACATGGCCCTCACACCCCAAGAATCTTCCTTATTCCGGGGTAGATTTCCTCCACTTGCTCCCTCACTATCTGTTGATAGTATTGGTATATTATGCCCACGGAGAGGAGTATCCCTGTTCCAGTACCGAAGGCTCCGAATACGTCCGCTACCGCGGCCAGCAGACCGACAATAAGGCCTCCTAGCAGCGTTACTGTTGGAATGTAGCGCTCTAAAATAGATTCGATTGGCTTCTCAGCCCTTCTAAAGCCTGGAACTTGAAGCCCAGCGTCCACAAGCTGCTTAGCGATGGTTCTTGGATCTAGACCACCAACCTGCAGCCAAACCCAAGAGAAGATAACACAGAAAATTACCAAGAGAACTATGTATACGGAATATCTAAAAGGATCACTTATAAAATCCATAAGGCCTCTTGGCGAAGTAACGTAGTAGGCCAGTCCCCCAACTGGTCTAACTCCCCCCTCTGTCGCTTCAAAATCGCCTATTAGTCTTATTATTGGTCCTAGAATTGGATTATTGCGGTAATTATTCCATAATATTTGCCCAAAAATCTGTACATTCCCGAAGAGAGCCCCTGTGAAGATAACTGGCATGACTGAGACAAACAGTAAGTTTATTGGATATTTCCCTCTAAATCCCCTATATCTAGAATATGAAATTGGGATTTCGACTCTAATCCCTTGCATATAGATACAGAACATAAATATTGCTATTGTTAGAAGTAAACCTAGAATGCTTGGGTCTCCCTCAGGCCTTATTATTAGGGCTGAGAGAGGTACTCCCCTAATCAGTGAGTCAATTACTGCCGGAATTATCCCCCTAAACCTCCCAACATCGCCTAAAGGCGGCGTTAATGAAAAACAGTCTACCATTATGTGCTGAGCTACACCTGCTAGAATAAAGAGACTTATACCGCTTCCAATCCCCCAGCCCTTCTCTATCATCTCATCAAGAAGCAACACTATTAAGCCAGCAATGAGCAGCTGTATGAATATTATTACTGCTTGTATAGCTCCTACAGCGCGGAGAACACCGCTCACAAGGTAGGCCGAAGCTTGCAGCATTGTCATGAAAATTGCTAAAACCTTATTTGCACCTGCGAATAGGGATCTATCCTCGGGGTCAGAAAAATCGACGCTTATGAGACCGGACGTGGCGAGTAGCTGTAATATTATGCCAGCGGTAACAATTGGGCCTATGCCAAGCTCCATTAGCGTACCTTGCGTCGAAGCGAATATAATTCTGTAAACCAGAACACTCTCACTTCTGTGTAAGCCATATAACGGTATTTCACTCATGATAAAGTAGATTACCAATGCAAGACCTGTCCAAAGAAGCTTCTCACTGAGACTAACTCTGCGCTCTGGAGCCCTAACTTCTGGGACAAATTTTATTAACGGTTGAAAGGCTTTTAAGAACCTGCCCGCCAAGTTTTTCCCTCAAACACAAACACTTGATATTTCTCTTCCTATTACGTTAACCCTCTTAAGCAGACCTCGCCTCAGCCTCTTTTGAGGATAATATCCCTCCACCAGCCTCCTTTATCTTCCGTAGGGCTTCTCTAGTATATGAAGGAACTTTAACTACAATTGGTGTGGTTATTTTCCCTTCGCCCAGGAGCTTCACATATCCCATAGTCTCTAAATCTATAAATATCTTTTCTCCCTCGCCTACTTTGGTAGCTGTTTTGAGGGCTATCTCCTGCAGCTCCTTTATATTTATAAATTTGACTCCTTTCATCCTCTTCTGTTTAGGAGAGATAAAGCCCCTAGATCCAAAGTAGTCTGGCTCATATCTCAGAACCCATGACCATAAGTGCTTGTGTCTGCCCGCCCTTCTCTCACCCTTCGATCCGCTTTTTCTATGCTGCCCAACCCTACCATAACCACACGTTCTTGACCCACGCTTTTTACGAATCTTTCTGATCTTATGCGGCATACACTTACCCCTTTAAATCATTCTCTTTAGTAAATCGTTTATGGCTTCGCCCCTATAACCAACTACGCCTCCGCTCTTATAACTCTTTTTTACGCTTCCCTTAAAGCCACCGCTTGGTGGATGTAGGCGGAAAACAGGCTTAATCTCCGGAAGCTTACAGAATTCAACCTTTAGATTATATATTGCCTCAGCTAGGTTGTCTACTGATTCAAAGCCTATTTTCTTGGCATATTCATCAGTAATTCTTTTATTTCCCATGAGCTTACCCCTCTCTCTAAGCAGCAGAGCGATAACTTCCTTAGAAACCTCTCCCCATGTCACATGATTGTGAACTTTTTGGAGCATACCTAAGTATGATGGACGATTGTCTATTAGGGTCGCATAGCAGTTGCGAACTAAATGGAGCATCCTAAGCGTATCATTAACATCTTTCCTTACATTGACCGCGCCGCGGATCCTAACAACGGCTAAACATTTATCTCTTCTCTCCACGGATATCTACCTCGCCCAATCCATCGGAGTAACAATCTCATATGTCTTCTTAAGGGCATCAAATATGGCGTATGCGAAAGATGGAACAGTCCTCGTAGGACCATAGCTTCTGGTCCAGCAGTCATTCACACCAGCAAGCCTAAGAATAGCCTTTGCAACCCCGCCAGCAACAATTCCCAAACCCCTTGGTCCCGATATAATCTTGACCCTAACAGCGCCACATTTCCCAGTAACATGGAAGGGCAGCGAGTGGGGCTGCCCGCACCCGCACTCCCAGCTCCCGCAGCCCCTACGTATAACAGTTATGTTCAGCCGCGCATCCCTAGCAGCCTTCTCTATAGCCGTACGCACTTGCGTGGCCTTTCCAGCGCCTATGCCAAGATACCCATCCCTATTTCCAACAGCAACTATGGCCTTAAACCTAGACCTCTCACCAGCATCGGTTTGTCTCTGAACAATGCTTATGTGTAAAACCTCTTCCTCAAGATTAGGCACAAGAGCATCCACTATTTCTGGCTCACTTATCTTCATTCCACTGGCAAATATCTCATCCAGGGAGGATATTTTACCCTCAAGCACCATCCTGCCAACCTTCGTGCGCGGAACCCACTCCTCAGTTCCACTTATTCTGCTAGAGCTCCCTTCCAAAGCGCATCACACCAATAGCCCAGCCAGTAAGACCTCGCCTTAATGCTCATAAAATTCAGAAAAAGCTAACTAATAAATTTAAACTTATCTGAGCACATGCCAGTTTTAATCCCCTTAATTCTTAAGTTGCCCCGCAAAGAATATATTTATTACCTCCCATCTTTATTCTCCAAAAATAATAACGATAAAGGTGCATCGACTTGAATAGGGATCCCACAAAATGGGTTGTTAAGGGTCCCAGCAAACCGAATGTTTTTTGGCCCTCCGAGGAGATGAAGAAGAAAGCATGGATTAGCGACGAGAAAGTATATGATGAGGCTAAGGATCCGATAGCATGGTGGGCCAAGCTGGCCAAAGAGGGTATAACGTGGTTTAAAGAGTGGACCGAGACGTTCGTCCACGAACCACCATTCTACAAATGGTTCGTTGGAGGGAAACTTAACATATGCTATAATGCTATTGATAGGCACGTTAAGACGTGGCGCAGAAATAAGGCGGCGATAATATGGGAGCCCGAGCCGCCGGATGAACCACATAGGGTTCTGACATACTATGACCTTTATCGTAAGGTCAATAGGTTTGCAAATGTCCTCAAAAATCTGGGTGTAAGGAAGGGCGACAGGGTCGGCATTTATCTTCCCATGATCCCGGAAGTGGTTATAGCGATGCTGGCCTGCGCCCGCATAGGTGCGGTGCACAGCGTTGTCTTCTCCGCCTTCAGCGGCCAATCATTAAAGGATAGAATGCTTGATGCCGAGGCAAAGGTTCTAGTCACCGCTGACGGGTACTATAGAAGGGGAAGCATAGTTAACCTTAAGGCTAACGCTGACGTAGGCGTCGAGGGAACCACTATAGAGAAGGTGGTTGTCGTTAAGAGAATTGGCTTGAATACTAATATGGTTGAAGGACGCGATTATTGGTGGCACGAGCTAATGAGGGATGCGGAGCCATACTGTGAGCCGGAGGTGTTGGACGGAGAGGACATGCACTTCATACTATATACAAGCGGAACCACCGGTAAACCCAAGGGAATTGAGCATCACGTTGGCGGCTACGCGGTTCAGGCTTATTGGACAGCCAAGCTGGCCTTCGACCTACACGATGAAGATGTATTCTTCTGCACAGCAGATATCGGCTGGATAACTGGCCACACCTACAATTGTTATGGCCCGCTATTAAATGGCGCGACTTTCGTGCTTTACGAGGGCGCACCCGATTACCCAGCCCCAGATAGGTGGTGGCAAATAATAGAGAAGCATGGCGTAACAATATTCTATACGGCGCCGACGGCAATAAGGATGCTCATGAAGTATGGTGATGAATGGGTTAAGAAGCATGACCTAAGCACCCTTAGACTACTTGGGAGCGTTGGAGAACCGATTAATGAGGAGGCTTGGCTATGGTACTTTAATGTTGTAGGAGGCGGCAGATGTCCAATAATTGACACTTGGTGGCAGACTGAGACTGGTGGCACACTAATCCATTCGCTGCCGGGCGTAGGCCCTTCATACCAACTGTTGCTGGTAGACCATTTCCTGGAACGAGGTTTGCGGTCTTAAGGGAGGATGGAGAGCCGACGGGCATCGGCGAGGTCGGCTACTTAGTTCAGCTACCTCCCTTTGCGCCCGGCATGCTCAGAACAATATATAGAGATCCCGAGAGGTTCAGGCAGCAATACTTTGGTGTGTATGGTGATAAGATCTATTATACTGGTGATGGCGCCTACATCTGCGATGAGATGGGTAATATTAGGATAACTGGAAGGGTCGATGACGTGATGAAGGTTGCTGGGCATAGGATAGCTAACGCTGAGGTTGAAAATGCTATAGCACAGCATCCCGCGGTTGTTGAGTGCGCAGTTGTACCCATGCCGCACGACATTAAAGGTGAAGTTCCAGTAGCCTTTGTTGTTCTCAAACCAGAACATGAGCCCTCAAGCAACCTTGAAATCGAGATAAAGAAGACAGTCAACAAGATTATAGGGCCAATAGCTAGGCCAGAGAGGGTGTTCTTCGTTGACGATTTACCGAAGACAAGGAGCGGAAAGATTATGCGCAGGATCCTGAGGGCACTGCTCAGGAATGAGCCTGTTGGAGATATAACAACCCTAATGAATCCAGAAGCTGTTGACAAGCTAAAGGAGAAGATTGGATATAAGAGGCCTTAAAACACCTTAAAGTTTATGCTAAAATCAATAACGATTTTTAATCTTTTTCTTTTTGGTGGACGCCGCAGAAGCATGCTTTAACCCCACGGCGGATACATCACGGTAAGGATAAGTTTTCTCTATATTGGCGGGTTCAGCCCACTAAGCTTTTATTTTTGTACTGGTTTTCTCAATATCGTTATGTGATGGAATTTGAGGATGCTTATGAGGGGGTCGAGTAGGGCGAGGAAAATCATTGGCCGTGGAACATGGTATGATAAGATGGCATTTAAGGTAATTGAGAGAGAAAGGAGGCTTAGCAGAAGCTTAGACCTCATTAGGGTTGAGTGCGGTGTTGGCGCCTCCGGGGTACCACATTTAGGGAGCATCGCCGACGCGACAAGGAACTATGCTGTCTCCTTAGCCTTAAAGGATCAGGGATATAACTCAGAGTTTATTGTTTTCTCGGATAACATGGATGGGCTGCGAAAAGTTCCGGCGGGGATGCCGGAGTCTCTGGAGAGACACTTAGGCGAACCCGTAACAAACATTCCAGACCCATTTAGCTGCCACGGCAGCTTCGGGGAGCATGTAGTTAACCTGCTGCTTGATGCCCTAGACAAGCTTGGTATAGAGTATAAATTTTTGTCTGCAGTTGAAGTCTACAAAAGCGGTCTGCTCAAGGATGAGATACGGTGCATTCTTGCGAATGCGGGGCGCGTCGGCAAAATAGTGTATGAGGAGACTGGACAGGAGAAGTACACCAAGGTTCTGCCATATTTCCCGATATGCGCGTCCTGCGGGAAGATCTACACGACGAGGGCATATAGGTTCATTCCCGAGGAGGATAAGGTGCTGTATGTATGTGAGGGGATGGAGGTTAAAGGTAGGTGGATTGAGGGCTGCGGTTATGAGGGCGAAGCGGACTACACTAAAGGTGAGGGGAAGCTTGCATGGAAGGCTGGCGAGTTCGCGGCTAGGTGGAGAGCCCTTAGGATAAGGTTTGAGGCTTATGGGAAGGATTTAATCGACTCAGTTAAAGTTAATGATAAGATTTCGCGTGAGGTGCTGAACTACGAGCCGCCACTTCACGCCCGCTATGAACTGTTTCTAGACAAGAGTGGGAAGAAGATATCCAAGTCGGCCGGAAACGTTATTACACCGCAATTATGGCTTAGATACGGCTCCCCTCAGTCCCTGCTACTGCTGATGCTCAAAAGGTTCGTTGGCGCAAGGAGCGTTTCTATCTCAGACGTGCCTCGCTACATGGGCGAATTTGATGAGCTTGAGGACATCTACTTCGGAAAGATTGAGGTCAAGGATGAAATGGAGAAGATCAAGTTTAGGGGCTTATATGAGTATTGCTGGCTTCTAAAACCCCCCGCCAGACCGAGCATACATGTACCCTATAATGTGCTCACCTATCTAGTGAAGGTTTCCCCAAAAGGCAATGAGGTGGACTTCGTCCTTAAGAAGCTGCGGGAGTATGGTTATGTGAAGGACTTGAGTAGTGAGGACATTGATGACTTGAAGAGGCGCATACGGTACGCTCAGAGCTGGGTAAGCGAGTTTGAGGAGATCTCCGAGACTAGGGTGGAGCTTAGCCCGGAGGAGGCGGCTGGAATAAGACATCTAATTCAGAGAATTAGGGCTGAGGAGGAGGCTGAGAAAATTCAGGGTGCAATATTTGAAGCTGCGAGGCAAAACAATCTAGAACCTAAGGAATTCTTCAAGAAACTCTATATGATACTCTTGGGCGCTCCTTCAGGCCCGAGGCTCGGACCATATATAGTTGCCATGGGCAAAGAAAACGTTATAAGGGCTTTAGAAAACGCTTTAACTGCGGTGGGAAGATGATTTAGGGCATATTTTGGCCGGTAAATCTCCTATTCTAATATCTTCCTGAACTTTTCCCCTCATATCTCTAAAAACAATCTTTCCCTCAGAGAACTCCTTTGGGCCGATGATTACGGCGTGTGTTATGTCTCTTCTGCTCCCATCGGAAAGAGCCCTCGAAAGGTTACGTCCCATAACCTCAACCTCAGATGGTATCCCATTCTCCCTGAGCATGCCCGCCAACTTAATTGCTTCAGCTAGGAGCCCACAATCTAGGGGGATGATTAGAACCCTCTTTCTCGGGGGCCTAGATGGACTTATGCCCTGCTTCTCCATGGCCAACATTATCCTGTCAACCCCAAAAGCGACGCCGATCGCTGGGAGCGGGCCGCCACCGAAAGACTCCACCAGCCTATCATACCTTCCACCGCCACATATTGCAATATCTAGCTCTGGAACATAAGCCTCAAAAATTATCCCAGTATAGTACTCCAGCCCCCTTGCAAAGCCGGCCTCGAAATAAAGCTGCGCCTTTAGACCAGATCTCTCGGATAACTCAAGCGTTCTTCTGAAGTTCTCTAGGGCGCTTATGGCCTCCGGGTAGGCTTTAATGGTATTGGATACTTCATTGATAAACGTGCTCTCGTCATAGCCTCTTATTCCAATGATGCTTCTCAGGGTTTCAAGACAAGCATCCCCCACACCGAGACTTTTAGCGAGACTCATCGCCCCCTCCCAATCTTTCTTATCGAGTGCCTGCATTATTGCGTTCTGCCCATCCTCCGGAACGCCTTCATGTAGGAGTATCCCGCGTAAAACGCCGATGTGATTAACCTTTATGGTGTAATTTCTTAGGCCAAGGCCCCTAAGGAAATCGTTTGTTAGACATAGTATCTCAACGTCCGCCTCTGGTCTACTTGAGCCTATAAGCTCATAGTTTGCCTGCCAGAATTCCCGATACCTTCCAAGCTGTGGTTCATCATAACGGTATAGACTCCCAAAAGAGAAGAGCCTTATGGGCTTAGGCGCCGCCACCATCCTAGTAATAACGAGTCTAGCTATCGAGGCCGTGAACTCGGGCCTTAGGGCAACCTTTCTCCCGCCCAGATCCACAAACGCGTACATGCGCTTTCTAGTCTCCTCACCAACCTTAGCTGCCAGCAACTCATAATGCTCTATAATCGGCGTTATAACCTCCTCATAACCATACAGCTCAGCCAAGCGTCTAGCGTTACCCTCAATAAACCGGAGCTTCCACACATCATCCGGCATTAGATCCCTCATACCGCGTACATTTTGGAGCATTTCATGGCGCAAAATAGATCCCTCAAAGAGGACATAATATCCTATTTCACCATGCAAACATTAAGACATTACTGGGGATTTTAAGGATTACGGTTTTATAGTAAGGTTCTCTAGAAGAAACTGTATTGGTTGAGGACTCGGGAGCGGGAAAAGTTCGTCATCCACCGCAAGCGTCCACGTACCTCGATCTCCTCATCGTCCAAAATAATCTTATTAACAGGGAACTATGAATATTTTTTCATTATGAATCACTAATGTTTGCCTCTTATAAGCACGTAATAAATTAGAATGAAGGCATAACATTCTTCGCGAAGTTTCTCAGCAATTTCATATATTCTTCATAATATTGACCCGTTTTAGGACTCAAGGATTGCTCGACGCTTATAACCCAATAGCTACACCCAACCTGCATAAATTTTTCAATTTTAGTTATATCCTCCGCCATTCCAGAACTTAGTCCAAAAAGTATAAATTTGAAATCCTCTACGCTTCTCCCATATTTTTTCAGGTAATTCTTAATTCGGTTTGCGTTCTCTTCATAAATTTCTGGAGTTACATGATATAGGAATTGCATCTCCCATTTTCCTGGCGCAACTTCGACAGGGCCGTGACGCAACTCTGGAGAGATCCACCCGTTACAATATTTCGCCGTCACTTTTATTGCTAGTTTCCCCCTCACGCCTGACCAAAGAGGAGGGTGAGGCTTTTGTATAGGCTTCGGCTCCAAGAAAGCATCTTTCAGTTTATAGTATTTCCCATCAAAGGATACCACATCTTCCGTCCAAAGTCTAATCATAATTTCTAAACCTTCTCTGAGCCTTTCAACTCTTATCTTATGCGGCTCAAATGCTCCTATCGGCGAATAGTTTATAAATTCTTCGGGAACATACCCGCTGCCCACACCCACTATAACCCGACCATTAGATAAAACATCCAATGTAGCCACCATTTTAGCTAGTTGACTTGGTACATATCTCGGTACAGGGCTTACAAGCGCCCCCAGTCTTACACTTTCTGTTTTCCCCGCAATATATGATAGCACTACCCAGCAATCTAGCGGGTTGAGGATTCGGGCTTGGTGGATATATGGTATTCTTACGCTTACAGGATGATCTGGAATAAATGCACCATCATAACCAAGACCCTCGATCTCTGAGAGGCATCTATCAAACTCTGAAATATTCCTCCACCATACGCCTGGAGAAAGAGCTACTCCAAACTTTATTTTTGCCATGCTTTATTATTATTTTCTTATTTATATAAAAGTGTTTCATTGAAAAGCATTATTGTCTAAATAAATCTCATTAAATGTGCTTCTCATGAAACTTTAGTCTTCTCGTACATCTTCTCAAGTGTCCAGCGTATTGCCGACCTCAGCTCCCGCTCCCTCTGCGGGGTCACATTCTGAATGAGTATCTCCCTAATAATGCTTCCATCCTTCTTTATTTCATATGAAAGGATCTCCTCTTGCCTGAGCTCACCCCGCCTAACAGACTCTTGATCAATCTCCCGCATCTTATTTAGAACTTTCTCGATCAAAAAGGCCTCAAATGGCGGGGTATTCGCATCAAACTTTTTATCGGGCTCGGGAACGATGCGTAGATTTCTATCCTCCACATATATATTTGCCAATAATTCGCCGGAACCCGACCTTAGTGGTATGATCTTGGCAGGCTCCTTGGGGGGTGGCTGCGCGACCTGAACCGCTTCGGGAGCCCTTACTGAAATTATTTCATCAGCCCTCTTAAAGCTTCTCTCAAGCAGGAGATTATTAACGAATTCCAGAATCATCTTTAAGCCCTCGATCTCTGCCTCTAAACTCCTTATCCTCTCCTCAAGAACCTCCCTCAGCTCCGCTATCTTCTTAAGTCTTGCTTCCTCCATTCGGGATTCTTCCCAAAAGCGTATACATGAATTATAATGTGCAAACAATAATATATCCTTCCCTCTATAAGCGGGCACTCTAGGTTGCCTAAGGGGAATTTTTAGTGCTCCTTTAATGCGATAAGCCTATTAAGGGTTCCAATAAACGTCCCATCGAGCAGGTAAACTTCAGTCTTATCGAGCATAACTCCACCGGACCGGAATATCGGCCCGATGAAATCCCTAAAGACTTCGTCCTTGAGGGTTGAGACCCTATTTATAGCCCTCCCACCCAACGCATCGTTGAAGTGCGGAATCACAATCAAATCTTTAACCCTCGGCTCAATCATAAAGTTCTCCTTAAGCACCCTCTCAGGCTCATCCCCCGCCCTAAGCCTAACATTATAGTGCCTTAGCATAGCCCTGATAAGAAGGAGCCTATTGCAGGGCGCCTTAATCCAAACTTGGCTCGTTATATGGAAGCCCGCCGGGTCCTTAAATACTATTACTGGGTGGATGTGCCCAACGACCAGAACCTCGCACTCAAGCATCTTTATATCAGGCCACGTATGACCATGAAATAACCCGGCCTCGCCAAAGACTATACCTCGTTGCGGTGTAACTTCAACTTTGCTTGGCAGTAAAGCCTCTAGATTTCCATCATGGTTTCCAGGTATAACCCTTATATGCTTAACCTTATTGAGGATCCTCTCAAAGAATACTGGTATATCGCGCCACTCCTCTATCTCGATCTTTTCGACTGTGTGCTTAACATCGCCTAAAATAATTAGTTGATCCGGTTTCTCAAGTGTCAATATTTGCTCCAGTCTCTTCAGAAGTCTATTCGTCTGGGATGGGATGTGAATCCCCCTCTCGGAGAGGGTTGCCTCCCAACCTAAATGCAGATCTGAGATTACTAGGGCTTTTTCACCCTCACTGGCTATACTTAATGCTGGGTAGGGGCTAACTGGCCTAATTATTGCGGTCACTTCCCTACGCACTATACATAAATATCCTAGCGGGCCATTAATGAGGATATTTCTTCAAAGAGTTCTTTGCTAGCTGACGCTATTACTGAAAAGCGTTTAATCTCCGTTAGCGGCACATTGGGTATCTCTACGCCGTTTGGTTGCAGAAAAACCCCTCCAGCCTCATTTAAAATTAACATGCCAGCTGCAAAGTCTATTGTCCTAAGCACCCCACGTAGGTCTATGTACGCTTCCAAGAGACCGCACGCGACATGGCATATCTCTAGGGCCGCTGATCCAAAGGCCCTTACACCCTTACTCATATTTATAATCGGTAGTAATTTCTTTGCTGCCTTCGCGTTTCTTGTTATATTAATGCTAATAATTGCATCCCTGAGGCCTCTCAACGCCGATGTCCTAATTGCCCGCCCATCGCGCTTAGCCCCTGAGCCCCTTTCGGCCGAAAATATCTCCCCGCTATACAAGTCTATTACAACGGCTGCCTCTAGATCACCTAGATGCCCTGTCCTCGATAGGGCTAGGGACGCTGATGCAAACTTTATACCCCTCATGGCATTATTTGTACCATCAACTCCATCTACGGCGAGGTAGAAGCTGGGTGATGAGCCAATCTCCCTCACACCACACTCCTCACCAACGAAAACGCAGGAGAAGTTATTTCGCTCCAGCCATTTTATGGCAACCTCTTCGGACACCGCGTCAATAAGTCTCGTCTCATCACCGCCAAAACCTGAACCAACAATCTTCCTAGCGTCTGTGGTCCCGAGAAGAGGGTGAACGGCGGAGTATATTTCCTTCGCAATCCTCACAAGCAGATCAATTGAACTCCCCATCTTTCCACCAGTTTCTCTACCCTCAAAAATTTATTATAGCACTGAACTAAATAATCTATCTTTGGAGGGGAAACATTGTCCGAGGCTGAGAAGAAGAAAAAGTACTACTATTATGGGAAGGAAGAGAAGAAGGCTGAAGAAGTAAAGAAGAGGGCCTGTAGGAGGAGGAAGAAGGCTACTTAGCGCCAACCTTTAAGAAGGCTGGTATACACCTCTCATCATCCACCGGGTTGAATCTTTCTAGCTCAGATATATTTACCGGGATAACTATTCTGGAAACCATGCCGTGTAGGCTGTAGGGAAGCCTGATCAACCTCATTCCGCCAGAAGTAACCCACTCATCGAATACGAAGCCCCTAGCCCTCATCTCTCTAGCAAAGGCGCTCCGCTCCTCATAGCTCCAGCTGGAGGCATCCTCGTCAAATACGTGCACGTGGAAGCCCCTGCCAGAGTAAATAACCCTTAGCTCCTTGAAGTTCTCCGAGAGGGCCTCGTAGAGCCTAATCGTCTCCCTTCTGGCCATATCAAACTCCAGCTCGCAGAAGCTTAATCCCTGACCCCTACGCATCTTATCCTCAAGCGATCCGTGTATTGGACATGTGAAGTTCTCCGGATCAACATCGAAGGCCAGCTCCTGACCGAGAACTCGCCCATCCTCATCATAAACGTTCCTATCATAATATACTGACTCTGGGAGGAACTCGAGTATCCAGCCCCTAACGTCCTCTAGGCTCCTGTAATTCTCTATGAGGATTGTTGCTAAGGCGTCCTCCTCGTACTCCGGCGGATATATCCTCGTGTGCCTGCCAATTATCACGGCGAAGACGACTTTCCCGGGCCAGCGGCCGAGCCAGTCTCTAACTCCATTAAGGTTGAACTCCCCCTCATAGAATTCTCTCCGCTCCTCCAGCGTTGATGGCCTCATGCTCCTGGGCAAGTAATATCTGCTCAATGTAAACCCACAGGTTGACGGAGATAACTCAGATTGTCCCAGACTCCCAGCTCTCAATATATCTTTTTTGCTCCTCAGTCATCTCATCTATCTCTATATTCATTGCCTTCAGCTTTAGTCTCGCAACCATTTCATCAATCTTCCTGGGAACATCGTAGACCCTCGGCTCAAGCCTAGGATTATTGGCTAAGTATTCGACGCATAGCGCCTGGTTTGAGAAGGACATGTCCATAACCTCAGAGGGGTGCCCCTCGGCCGCCGCTAGGTTTACCAGCCTCCCCTCAGCCAGCAGGTATAATCTCCTTCCATCCTTTATGATGTATTCATCTAGGTTTGGGCGGATAGTCCTCTTTGAGACTGCTATTCCATCCAAGTCTATGAGGTTTATCTCAACGTTGAAGTGGCCGCTGTTGGCGAGTATTGCTCCATCCTTCATCCTAAGCATGTGTTCTCTGCGGATGACGTTTATGTTTCCGGTTGCCGTTATAAATAAGTCGCCTACCTCGGCCGCCTCCGCCAGCGGCATTACCCGGAAGCCGTCCATAACCGCCTCCAGAGCCCTTATGGGATTAACCTCGGTCACTATGACGTTTGCGCCCATACCCCTAGCCCTCATTGCTATGCCGCGTCCACACCAGCCGTAGCCGCACACAACAACGGTTTTTCCTGCTACGAGTACATTGGTTGCCCGCATTATGCCGTCCATCGTGCTCTGCCCCGTCCCATACTGGTTATCAAAGAGATATTTTGTATATGCATTATTCACGGCTATTATTGGGTACCTAAGGGCGCCCTTCTCCGCCATGGCCTTCAACCGCATAACACCGGTCGTTGTCTCCTCCGTCCCACCTAAAACACCCTCTAGAGACTCCCTCCTAGAGAGATGTATTGTGGTAACGAGGTCCGCGCCATCATCGAGTGTGATCACCGGTTTAAAGTCTATCACGCGATTAATGCACCAGTAATATTCTTCGGTGGTTTCCCCACGCCACGCATAAACCCTAACACCTATCCTGGCTAGGGCTGCCGCAACCTCGTCCTGCGTTGAGAGTGGGTTTGAGCCGCATAGGGCCACCTCGGCCCCCCCATCCATTAGGGTTTTGACAAGAAGTGCCGTCTCCTTAGTCACATGTAGGCACGCGCCCACCCTTAGACCCTTAAGGGGCTTTTCACTTCTAAAGCGCTCGGCGATCTGGTTTAATACTGGCATATGTCTAGAAGCCCACTCTATAAGCACATCCCCTCTATCCGCTAGGCTTAAATCTTTAACCTTAAAACCTGACAACATATCACCTCACAATAGTTTCAATAACAATTCTATCAGTTTGCTTATCAGCCACCAACGTCCACTCTATCTAGCTAGAACCCGCTTAACAACCGGCGGCCTAATCTTCTTAAGGACTCTATAGCGGCAGCGCGGGCACCTTATACCGAGCTCTAGATCGCCTATCCTAACAATTGCTCCGCACTTAACGCATTGGTAAAGTGGGCCCTGCTCTTCCTCCCCAGCCAAGAACCCCCACCACACTAAGAAGGCAAAGAGGCGGACCTGCAATTTAAACCTTTAGGTTAACATGTATGCTGGGCAAGTTGGGATAGCTCTCAATTCCCAAGAGATTTCTTCATCATTGATTCTATATCCTTCCCCGGAATTAGCGAGATATCCCTAGTAAACAATGATGCTATGAATATTATTGTTGCGGTCTCCTCTAGGGCCTCAACAATTGCCTCCGCTTCAAGAAGATTGCCTCCAACCCCTATAACGCCATGGTTCATGAGCACCAGAGCTTTAGCCCCATTAATATATTCGCTGATGAGGTTTGCCAGCTCCTCAGAGCCCGGGGGTGCCCAGGGAACAACTTTGACCTCCCCAAGCATTACTGCCGCCTCAACCGTTACGGGCTTAATTTCTATGCCTGCGATGACAAGAGCGGTCGTTATGGGGTTATGGCTATGCACGACGGCATTCACGTCGGCCCTCCACTTATATATGGCTGCATGGAATGGGGTTTCGATGGATGGCTTTAATGAGCCCTCTATGACCACGCCATTTAGACCAACCTTCACCAGATCCCTCGGCCTAAGCCCACCCTTGAATACCCCACTTGGGGTTATCCAGAACTCGCTGGCTCCTGGGAAGCGGGCGCTAACGTTCCCGCTTAGAGACGATATTAAACCCCTGTGAAATAGTCTCCTCATAGTCCTGCATATCTCTTTCTTCAGCTTCTCCGAGGCGGAGGGATCGGATCTTCCCATCAAATTCACCAAGTCAGTATTATGCCGAAATGAAGAGCTAACTTACTGGAATAAAGAATTTATCTTTAAGAAGATATAATTTATCTTGCCCCGATGATTTCGATGGGCGGGCTGAAGCGTGATGAGCCATTGCAGATATGAGGGGGCATATCCTGCAAAAACATATTTATCCAGCATGAAGGATAGTATAATTTGATCTCATGGGAAGAGAAGAATCTGAAAGAGAGATTCTCGAGAGCATCTGTGAGGATATTAGCAGGTCTGGAAAAATTAGTGATGAAAATTTTGATCACCTAGTCTCCATATTCGGCTCCCGCTTCATAAAGGCCTGGAGAACTGTTAAAGATAGCAGGGTCAAGAAGTACATTTTTAAGCCTAGTGGCAGGGTTGTTTGGATCGTTGTTGGGAAGGAGAGGGACTATCTGGTTATGCCAGATGCTGTTTTCTGCTCATGCGACGACTTCTACTTCCACGTCATGAGCCAAAAAGCCTACCTATGCTACCACTTGATTGGGCAGAGGATTGCGGAGGCCCTGGGAAAATATGATGTTATTGAGGAGGGCGATGAGGCATACGACTTCTTAATAAGGGAGTGGAAGATGATAATGCCTTAAATACTCCTTCACCATAAAAATAGAGCCTAGGGATGATACGGAATGAGCGCGGAATTCTTCGGTATGTTTAAGATGATCCTGCAAGCATTAATTCTAATCTCACTTATTTTGGCACTTCTGTACCTCGCATATTGTGAGGGGAGAAGGGAGACGTAGGCCTGAGGGGTACAGAAGCCTCCCTTCCTCAATATTCTATCCCCCTCCTAGCCTGAACGCCTCTCCTCCATGGATGCTTTATCTCTCGCATCTCTGTTACAAGATCAGCTACCTCAATAAGCTCCTTAGGGGCATTCCTCCCAGTTAACACAACCGTCGTTGACTCAGGTATGTTGCTCAAAAGATCTAGAACATCATCCAGCCGAACTAATCCAATGGAGGCCGCGAGGTTTATCTCATCTAAAATTAGGAGCCGAGGCTTTAAACCAAGTGCCTTCCTAGCAAAATTAACGGCTCTCCCCGCCAAAATATAGTCAATTGGACTTGGATTCTCTAAATCGACAAACTCTTTCCGCCCAAATTGGCGGATCTCATAATTTGGCGCAAGCCTATCCTTAATCTTATACTCGCCAACATCCTTCCGCCCCTTCATAAACTGAACTATTATAACCTTATAGCCATGACCAACAGCCCTCAATGCGAGACCGAAAGCCATAATGGACTTACCCTCACCCTCACCAGTATACAGATGAATGAAACCCAACCAAACCACCAAGAAACACAATTAGCCTTACACTTTCGAGACTTAAAAAGATTTATCTTTTCATCATGCAGCCAATCACCGTCGCCCATAGTAGAGAAGAGAGAGGCTAGATCACATGATACTAAGGTTGATGCAAAGAAAGATACCAAACAAGATTAAAAAGAAGATTCAAATTCCAAGGTGCACTTAATACGAAGGAGAGAGGTGAATTAATGGTAGCCCGGGGGAGATTCGAACTCCCGTCAGTGGGTCCAGAGCCCACCATGCTTGACCGCTACACCACCGGGCTCCGCCACCAAAATATAACTTATTTTAGAGGCTTATTTTCTTTTTGGGCTCGCTTAACTTGATAGGCGCGTGATCAGCTCTCTTCTCTTTTGCCTTATATTAATGGCCGCGTCTGACGCAGCCTTTAAAGTGCCCTCCACCTCTCTACTCGAAACATCCTCCACACGTAACACCTTGATAACGCCATGATATATCTCGCTTGGGCTCCTCTTCAGCTCGCTTAAATGCTTAAGTATCGTCGCGTAATCGAACCTAACGCCCTCAACCACAGACGCTACATAGACATAACTTTCGAGGGCATCCATCAAGGTATGAAAGATGTAGTTGGCTGATTCTATGAGAGAGGTCTCCATGAGGTCGCCCACCCTAGCCCTCAAGCCCTTCAAGAAGGACCCGCGACCATAATAATTTAGCTTGGCATTGAGTCTCGGGTGGATATCTCTGGGCAATGGGGATACGGAGGAGACGAACCTTATAATCCCTTCCCAAGCGGATGAGAGCGAATCAAGCATCATCTTTATATCACCCTTACCCAGCCTCTCGAAGCCAGCAACCTCAATATAACTCTTATAAAGAGGGTACATGTCAAGGCTCTTACAGGCGGGTTCAAGATTCTTAATAAATGAGCTATTAAGGATTAATCTCCTCCCGGCCTCCATTAGAATCTTCGCAAGGGCCCAGAAGCTCCTAACAGCATTCACTTTGGCACTCCTGTAATCGCCCCTATTGAAGGCCTGGCGGGCGCGGCTTAAATACGAATCAGCCTCAAAAAGATGGGATTCAGTTCTAAGCTCTATTCTCTCGGGCTTCCAATAAACCCTAGACATCAAGTTCTTAGTTCTCATCAACGAACCATCCCGATCAAACAGAACCTGAAGCTCGTATATCCTCTGATCGATCTCCGGCGGCATCTTTGTAATCCAATACCTTGAAACATAGTTCAGGTCTAATAGGCAGCCGTCCACCTCTATCCTCTCAACATAATCGTAATCATAGTCCCTACCCTCAACCACCAATAAATCCACATCACTAGCAGGGGTGGCGTCACCACGACTCCAACTACCAAATAAACCAAAACCAAGAACAACATCACGGGCCTTCAGATCCTCAACAAGCCCACCTAACACGCCAAGCTTTTCAGGAAGCGCCATCAACACACCCCTCAACACACAACTGAAATATCAATTCATCAACTGATAAGCTTTACCAATAGGACAAAAAGTATTTATAATCGTTAAAGCAGAATATTCTACTGGAGTCCGCAACCGGCGGCGTCAATGCAGATAAAAGGAGGCGCATAAGCCTCCCAATGAAGCGTTGACCTCCAGTTGCGGACACAAAGATGCGGGCCTTAGCCCAAAAAATAAGCTAAGGTCCAAGGCGGGCTTGGCGCCACCCCACAATAAGCTAGCTCATCGTGACCGGCTCCCAACTCCGGTTGATCCTGCCGGACCCCACCGCTATCGGGGTGGGACTAAGCCATGCGAGTTGGTGCCCTCCAGCCACCGGGGAGGGTGCAGCGGACGGCTCCGTAACACGTAGCTAACCTACCCTCGGGACGGGGATAACCCCGGGAAACTGGGGCTAATCCCCGATAGGTGAGGAGGCCTGGAATGGTTCCTCACCGAAAG